>MDTA01025492.1_pt1 | contig 14616 bp, 14 predicted proteins | sample 811151 | NCBI WGS metagenome assembly MDTA01 (sample SAMN05326648, study PRJNA326480) | marine metagenome | isolation source: seawater | place: Indian Ocean: South | collected 2010 | reverse complement strand
TTGTACTCATATGAATATTCATTGCCATCGTTAAAATTAACATTAACGCAATAAAGTTTGAGGATATCACTGTAACTTTCCACCCCAAAAGACCCAAGAGTCCCATCATGATAACTACAGAAAAAAAACAACTACTTATTGGAACTATAATCCAGATTAATTTTCTGAAAACAAACCATAATGTTCCTATTATGAATAACAAAACACCTAGACCAAAAACGACTATATCATTTTTAATAAAAGTCATCATGTCATCAGCAATCATAGGAATACCACCAAGATGAATTTTTCCTACATTTTGATAAGTTTTAATAATTTCTCTTATTTCTAAAATATTTTGATGATTTTTTTTCTTAAGTTCTTCTTTATATTTTTCTATTTCTTTTTTATTTTGTATATTTTTTAAAACATCATCTTTTTTGATGTTAACTATTATTCCTGTTGTGCCTCCATCTTCGCTAATTACAAAATTTCTAAAAACGGGGCTATCCAATATTTCTTGAAATCCTCTTTTTTTATCAACATTTTTATCTTTTAATGTAACAAAGTTTTTAAGTCTTTCTTGAAGTGGGGCATCAGAGTTGTTTAATAATGGAATATCTAAAAGAGTAATTACATTATAAACCCAATCCAGGCTTTGTAGTTTGTATTTTAAACTTAATAAATTGTTTATAGAATTTTCTGAATTAAGTGGCTCTTTTGGTGTAAAAGTAAGAACTAAAAAATCTTTTGCTCCATATCTTTCTGTAACTTCTCTTAAGTATTTTAAATCAGGATCACCTTCTATTAACAATGTATCTGACGAGGCATCCAACTTAAAATCTTTTAAAAAGTAGCCAAAACCTACTAAAGTAAAAATTAAAATACAAAAAATTATCTTTGTTTTTTTAAGAACTAAATTTTGATATAATTCAGCATACATTACAATTTTACTTATAATTTAAATTAACTATTTTGAGTATCTTTAAATTTCGTAAACATTGGCTCAAATTCAAGCATTACATTGCCGGTAGGCCCATGTCTTTGTTTGCCAATTATAATTTCTGCTAAATTTGATACTTCGTTCATTTTAGCTTGCCATTCAGCATGTTCAACTGTTGCCATTCTTGGCTCTTTGCCTTGTAAATAATATGCTTCCCTAAAAACAAACATTACAACATCGGCATCCTGCTCGATAGAGCCAGACTCTCTTAAATCAGATAGCATAGGTTTTTTGTCATCTCTTTGTTCTACAGCTCTAGATAATTGAGATAAAGCCAAAACTGGAACTGACAGTTCTTTTGCAAGAGCCTTTAAACCTTGAGTTATTTCAGAAATTTCTTGAACTCTTCCATCTTTAAATGAACGAACAGCTCGCATTAACTGTATGTAATCTACCACTATTAAATCAAGTCCATAAATTCTTTTAATTCTTCTAGCTCTATTACTTAATGCAGCAATACTTATTGCTGGAGTTTCATCAATATAAAGTGGTAATTCTGAAATATTTTTTGAAGTTTCTAGAAATTTATCGAACTGTTCTTCTGAAATTTTTCCTCTTCTAATATCATTTGATTTAATTCTGGATTGTTCAGCCAATATTCTTGTTGATAATTGTTCAGATGACATCTCTAAAGAAAAAAATGCAACAGATGATTTTTTTCCACTTTCCTGTATTTTTTGCGCAGCATTAAAGGCTATATTTGTTGCTAACGCAGTTTTACCCATAGAAGGTCTACCTGCTATTACCAACAAATCTGAATTATGTAATCCACCGAGCCTATCATCTAAATCTCTTAGACCGGTTGGCACTCCAACAATACCTTCTTCATTTTTGTAGGCATTAGATGCCATTTCAATAGTTAGTTTCATTGCATCATCAAATTTAACTAACGATGAATGAAAAGATCCTTTTTCAGCTAAATCAAATAACAATTTTTCAGAATTTTCTATTATGCTTTGTCCCGATGTATTTAAATCATTTATCTTCGCAGTATCGATTGTATTTTCAGAAATTTTAATCAATTCTCTTCTAACAAACATATCGTAAATAATTTTAGAATATTCTATTGCTTGTCTTGTTGAGGTTGAAAATTTTGTAACTTTAACTAAATATTCTGGAACATTAATTTCATCTTTTTCTTTTTCAAAATAATTTTTTAATGTTATTGGATTTGCCAACATTCCTTTAAAAATTAAATTTTCTATTGCAGCAAATATTTTTTGATGCATTGGATCATAAAAATTTTTATTTGATATAATTGTATTTATTTCATCAAAGATTTCATTTGTAAGAAGTATAGATCCAAGTACAGCTTGTTCTGCTTCAATATTATTTGGTAGTTCTTTGAAAGTATTTTGTATTATGCTGAAACTTTTTTCCATAAATTTAGATTATACCAAAATATAAATTTATATACTCAAAAAAAAGTTTGGGGATAATAGTGTATAATTATTGGATTGTCTCTGCGGGTATTACTTTAATTTTAATTTTTGCTTGAACCTGGGGATGCAAATTTATTACCACAGTAAAATCTCCCAAAGTTTTAATATCATCTTTTAGTTGTATCATAGATGGTTTAATTTCAATTTTATCATTTTCAAAAATTATTTTAGATATTTCTGTAGGTTTTACCGATCCGTATAATTCTTTATTTTCAGTACTTAGTTTTTTAACTGTATATTCTTTAGATTTAATTTTTTCAAAAATATCTTTTGCATTTTTCTTTTTCTCTAAATCTTTTTTATTAAGTTCACTCTTAATTTTTTCAACTTCTTTAATATTTTCCTTAGAAGCATATAAAGCTTTCTTATTTGCGATTAGAAAGTTTCTTGCAAATCCTCTCTTAACATCAATTACTTCTCCAATTGAACCAATTTTACCGATATTTTCTAATAATATAACTTTCATTAAATTAAAGCTAGATTTCTAGCCCTTTTAATTGACAAAGAAAGTTCTCTTTGTTTTTTTTGGCTAACATTTGTTATTCTTGATGGCAATATTTTACCGTTTTCTGAAACATATTTTTTTAATAATTTTATATTTTTGTAATCAACTATTGGAGCACCTTTTGCTGACAACGGGCATGATTTTTTAAATTTATATTTGTTAGGTTGAAAAATACTTAGCTTAGCAAAGTTACTTTGTGATTTTTTTTTATTTCCACCTCTTTTTTTTTGCATTAATTTAAATCCTTATTTTCAATATTCCCCTTATCGTTTTCATCTTTTTTTTTAAAATAGTTTGTTTCTAGATCAAATTTTTTAACTTTGACTGTCAAATATCTTAATAAATTTTTATCCATACCTTCATTCTTTTCTAAATCTTCAATAATTTTTGTAGGCCCTTTAAATTTGAAGTGAATAAAATTACCTTTTTTATTTTTCTTAATAATGTAAGAAAGATCAAGCAGACCCCAATTTTGAGTTTGAACAACCTCTCCATCATTTTTTTCAACTATTTTCGAATATTTCTCAGTTAACTGTTTTAGCTGAGAAGCAGTCGCATCTTGTCTTGCTACTATCGTATGTTCGTATAAGTTCATAATAGTTATTTAATAAAAAAAGAGGATATACTATTATAACCCTTTAATTACAATACATAAAACAATAATAAAGAATAAAAAAAATATATGTTTTCTGTGATATTTCCAGGTCAGGGCTCTCAAATAGTAGGCATGGGTAAAGAATTATATTTAAAACATGATTATATCAAAAAACTTTTTAAGAAAGCTGATGATATACTTGAATTTCCAATTTCTAAATTAATTTTAGAAGGTCCAAAAGAAAAACTTAATTTAACTGAAAATACTCAACCAGCTATATTCTTAGTTGGTTACTCAATTTTTAATTTATTAAAAGACGAGTATTCTATAAATTTAAATGACGCTCATTTTCTTGCAGGACATTCATTAGGTGAGTACACAGCATTAGCATCTGCAAAATCTTTGAAATTTTCTGATACTTTAAAAATTTTGAAAATAAGAGGAATGGCAATGCAGTCCTCTGTTCCAAAAGGTGAAGGCGGAATGGTTGCAGTATTAGGAAGTGAAGTTGAAAAAATTGAAAATATAATAAATAATCAGGAAGACTATGAGTGTTTTATTGCAAATGATAATTCTGATGGTCAAATAGTAGTAAGCGGCAAACTTATAGAGCTTGAAAAATTTATTTTAGATTTAAAAAAGAATAGTATTAAAAATATTTTGCTACCTGTAAGTGCACCTTTTCATTGCAAATTAATGAGCAAAGCAACTGAAATTATGACAAAAGAAATTGAAAGAATTAATTTAGAGCTTCCGACAAACTCTATTGTTTCAAATGTAACTGCTAAAAAAGTTGCAAACATAGCAGAAATAAAAGATCTTCTTATAAAACAAATTGAAAGCAGAGTAAGATGGAGAGAAAGCGTCTTGTTTATGATAAAAAATGGTGTTAATAAATTTATTGAAATAGGCCCAGGAAAAGTTCTGACTGGTTTAATTAAAAGAATAGATAAAAACGTAAAAGTTAGTGCAATAAACACAGAAGAGGATATAAAGTTAGTAAATATAAATGTATAACTTTGAAGGAAAAAAAATAATTGTTACTGGAGCTACAGGAGGAATTGGCGCCTCAATAGTTGAAAAATTTGTTGAGCTTAAAGGTTCAGTTTTAGCCTCAGGAAGAAACGAAAGAAAGCTTGATGATCTTAAAACTAAATTTAAAAATATTAAAACATTGAAATTTGATAATTCACAACATGACAATATTGAAAATTTTATTGAAAATTCATCAAAAGAACTCGGTGGCCCTATAGATATTTTAATTAATAATGCAGGTATTAACCAAGATAATTTAACTATTAGAATGGGAATCCAGGAATGGAAAAACGTAATTGACACAAATTTAACCTCAACATTTCTATTATCTAAATTTGCAATAAAAAAGATGTTAAAAAACAAATTTGGAAAAATTATCAATATTACCTCAGTCATAGGGCATACAGGAAATGTAGGACAATCCAATTATGCAGCATCAAAGGCAGCAATTATTTCCATGTCGAAGAGTTTAGCTTTAGAGTATGCAAAAAAAAATATAACTGTGAACTGTATATCGCCAGGTTATATAACAACTAGCATGACTGATCAAATCAATGAAAAATGGAAAGAAATAATCAAATCAAAAATACCAATGGATAGATTTGGCATACCTGAAGATGTTGCAAATTCAGTGGTATTTCTGTCATCTAATGAGGCAAATTATATAACAGGTCAGACAATACATGTTAATGGAGGCATGTATATGGCTTGACAAAGCCTAGTAATAATCTAATAACGAAAATATAACAAATAAAGGATTTATATGTCTGAAGATGTTTCAAGCAAGGTAAAAAAAATTGTGGCAGATCACTTAGGAATTGATGAAGCCAAAGTAACCGAGGAGTCAAGTTTTATAGATGACTTAGGAGCTGATAGTTTAGATACTGTTGAATTAGTTATGGCGTTCGAAGAAGAATTTGGTTCTGAGATTTCAGATAGCGAAGCCGAAAAAATTTTAACGGTTGGAGACGCAATTAAGTTTATCGAGAGCAAAAGTAACTAATAAAGTAGGTGTCTTTAAAACATGGATGGGATAATTGTTATATTGTCATCACCATCTGGAGCTGGCAAAACAACACTGGTAAGTTTAATATCTGAAAAACAAAATTTTATAAACTCAATTTCACATACCACTCGAAAACCTCGAAGCAATGAGGTGAACGGTAAGGATTATTATTTTATAAAAAAAAAAGAATTTGAAAAATTAATTAAAAATAACGAGTTTTTAGAGTATGCAGAGGTTTTTAATAATTTTTATGGAACCTCAAAGAAACCAGTCCTTGAAAATTTAAAAAATGGAAAAAACGTTATATTTGATATTGATTGGCAAGGAACAAAACAAATTAAACAACAAAATATAAATTATAAAATAATTACCTTTTTTGTTTTGCCACCAAGTAAACAAATACTTTATGAGAGATTATCAAATAGAGATATGAAAGATAAATTAATTGCCTCAGAAAGAATGAAAGAATTTTATAAGGATGTGAAACACTGGAAAGATTACGATTATGTTGTAATTAATGACGATCTTAACAAATGTTATCAAGAAGTTGTAAAAATTATTAATGACTCACTGTCTGGAAAAAAGATAGATTATGACAAGAATTTTATAAAGGAGCATATTGAAAAAATAACATTATAGGTTTTCATATTCCTTCACAATACTATAATAAGTTTCTGGCTTTAGATTTTGTGGTCTTAAATTTAAATCTAAATTATACTTTTTTAAAATACTCAGTTTGCTTTTAAATAAAAAATTAATAGGTTTTTTTATTTTTTTTCTTCTCTGGTTAAAAAAAATATTAGTTATATGTTCAAGGTTTTTAACATCTTTAAATTTAATAAAATTTTTTTTAGGTATAAAGACTAATAATGAACTCATAACTTTTGGTCTTGGTAAAAATGAATTTGGATTTATATCTATTACTTTTTCGATATTAAATCTCCAGTTTGCTAATATAGAAAATCTGCCATAATTAGAGGTATTTACTTTAGCAAGAATTCTGTCAGCTAATTCTTTTTGAAACATAAAAATTAATTTTTTGAATTTAAAATTATTTTTATTTACTATAAACTTTACAAGAACCTGAGATGAAATATTATATGGTAAGTTGCCGATAATAATTAATTTACCACTTCCAATTGAACTATCCGTATAATTTAAAATATCTTCATTTATAATATTTATATCCTTTTTAAATTTTTTTTTTTAGTATTTGAACAAGATTTTCATCTTTTTCAATTACATGAATTTTTTTTGGTTCTTTTTTATTTATAAAATCTGTAAGATTTCCACTACCTGGCCCTATTTCTAGAACTTCACTATTATTGTCTATTTTTGCAAAATCTATAATTTTTTTTAAAATATTTTTATCTATTAAGAAATTTTGTCCAAGACTTTTTTTTGCTTTTATTATCACTTTGTTTTTTTAATAAACTTAAAAACTTCAATAAGACTATCTGGACTAGAATAATTTTTACCCAACATTTCATTGTTAGTCCCATGATCTGGAGTAATTCTTAGAAATGGAAGACCAAGTGTAATATTTATTGCGTTAAATCCATATAAAGTTTTAATTGGCGTTAGTACCTGATCGTGATACATGCCAATTATTACATCAAAACTATGTAAATTTTTTTTCAAAAATATAGTATCAGCAGGATAGGGGCCATTTATTGATAGACCCTCTTTTTTTAATTTTTTTATAGCTGGACTTATAATTTTATCCTCTTCAGAAAAGTTATCTTGTGATTCACAGTGTGGGTTTAAACCAGTTACTGCAATTTTAGGTTTTTTGTTGAAGTTTCTCTTATAAAATCTGTTAATTGTTCTAGCTTGTAAAATTATTTTTTTTTTTGATATTTCTTTTACTACATTTTTAATAGGAATATGTGTTGTAATAGGACTTACAGCGAGTTTTTCATTATAAATTAACATAACCTGTTTATTTTCTTTTTTTGTCTTGTATGCAAAAAATTCTGTCATACCTGGAAATTTTTTATTTAATAAAAATTTTTTAGATATAGGACCATTTACAAATGACTTTACACCAAATTTTTTTACTATTTTAAAAGCCAAACTGAAGCATTCATATATATATTTATTTGATTTAATAGAAATTTTATCAAAAGTTTTGGTAAAATTAAAATCAACATTTAGTATGTTTATTTTATTATTATTTATTTTTAAACCATTCAGATTTGAGAAGAAAATATCATTTATTTTAAAATTATACCCAAATTTTTTCATTTGATTACAAAACAATTTTCTTGAGCATATTAAAATGATTGGATTTTTAAATTTATAAAAAACTTTTTTTTTAAAAATTTTTAAAAAAATTTCAAAAAAAATACTATATGGTTCACCAGCAACTACAACTATCGGTTTATCTTTCATAAATTTTAGTATCTAATTCAATTTTTTTATAATATATCGCTGAAAAACTATTAAGTTGCTTATTCCTCTCGGAATTTATTTTTTTAGATAATTGATCTTCTAAAGATAAATCATTTTTAACTTGTCTTTTATCTTTTAAAAATAAAATAAGTTTCCCACTAGGAACATTTATTGGATCTGTTATTTCTCCTATATTTAATTTCTCAATTTTTCCCAAAACTATTTTTGAAAGCTGATTTTCGTTTATCCATCCTATTTCCCCTCCAAATTTAGATGAATTAGATATACTAAATATATTAGCCGTATTTTCAAAACCAATATCTTGAATGCTTTTTGTAATTTTTTGAATATCTGCATCAAGATCAGAAGTTGTTTTAGGTGAAAAAAGGATTTCAGATAAATTATATTCATTTATTTTATCAGCCTGATTATTAATTGTTGTTTTTAGTTTTTCTTTTATTTTTTCTTCATCAATTACCAATTTATCTTTGTACATTTCATAAATTAATCTATTCCAAATTAACTCGATTTCTATTTTTTTACTTAAAAATTTTTTTGAAAGATCAATGCTTGAAAGCAAACTATTAAATTCATTTTCTTCAGTTATATTTAAATTAAGCATCATTCTATTTAAATTGTTTTTTACAATCTTTTCATTTTTACCAAATTTATAATATTTTATTATTTCTAATTCTTTTATTTTTTCTTTTAAAATAGATTTTGATGCATATTTTACAAGAGTTTCCTTATCAATCTCTTTTAATTTAGGGTTTATTAATAAAAGATATTTAATCTCATTATTAATTTCTACATTTGTAATAGGTTGATTTTCAACAACATAAATTATTGAGACCTTCTCAGGTATAGCTCTACTTTGGAAAGTTACTAAAAGATAAAAAATTATAACTAAATAAAGACTAATTTTATTTTTCATTAGTTTTTAAAGTTTGTAGTATTAAATTTACTGAATGGAACAATGGTTAATGTAAAGAAGAGTTCTTCTTCTGGCTTAAGATCACTATCATTGTAAAATGTTTTGTTATATTCAATAGCCGCCTTCAAACAATCATTTTCATATTGGTACATAAGATTGTAAAATTCTGTTAAATCCAATTCTTTATTTCTTCTAGTAGAAAAATTAATCGAGTTATTTTCGTCAAATTTATATGAAGTTTGATTTCCAATATAATTCACTGTTCCGATATCTCCTTTTTCTTCAAGATACTCAAAGTTAGTAATAAAATTATTTACATTAAGACCTGTTATTATCGAGTCATAATTTGATTTATTAAGATCTTTATCTAATATGAAATTATATTCTAAATTAAGATTATCAATTAAGTTAAACTTCAGTCTACCAATTACGTCAGAATATTTTTTATTTAAAGTACTACTTTTGGGCAAGTCTGGATTTGCAGTGTCGCTATAAACTTGAGCAATATCAAGAGTTATTTTTTCTTCATCTAGCTTATTTGTTAATTTATATTCCAGTCCCAGTGTTAATGATTGTCCTCCCTCTACACCGTCGCTTACCGCTAATCTATTAAATGAATTGATATTACTTATGTCAATTCTTCTATCTGATGATGAAATGTTTTTTGTTTTATTAGGACTCAATCTCAATGATGCGGTTGGTGTAATAAAACTATCATAAATTTGACTTTCTTTTTTAAGTGGGTAACTTAAATTATACATTATTTTAGAAAGAAACTTATTTGTAGACGTGCTTTGATCATTAGATCCAGTTTCAAACTTTTCATTAACATTCTTAACCAGTAACTTATAATCATTTAAAAAACCAGTTAACCCTAAATTCGATTGCGAAGTAAAAAGTAAATCATTTATAAAACTTTGTTTATAGATATTAGTGTCATATTTTTTTTGGTAAACATTTGAAGATAAATTCAGGTTTCCTGGCAAATCAAAATATTTATCTATATCCTTTGAAAAATCTATATTGGGATAAATAATTTCAAACCTATCATTTTTTTTTTTTCGTAAGGTCTTCATAAGTTTCAAAAGAAAGGTTTATTGAAGTATCTTCATTGTATCCAAAATACTCAATATAAGAATGCATTAGTGTCTCGTTTTGGATAATTGGTGACTTAATTTTATATTTTTTTAAATATGTGTCATTTGAAACTTGTTCTAAATTTATTTTTAACAATGACTGCTCAAATAAAGAATTATCTAGGTTAAGAACTGTATTAGAAAAGAAGTGAGACTTTGATGTTTGTTGTTCATCGCTTAATGTAGAGGTAAATAAACCAAAATCGATTATTGTATTAAAATCTTTTCCAACCTCTCTATATTCATTTTGTAAGATTAAGTTTTTATCTGCAAATAGAGTTGGTGTAAAAGTTAAGTCCTTGTCAATATCTAAAACTTTAAAATATGGAATTTGAAATGATGACCCTGTGTTACCAGACTCTGAAAATTTGGGAATTAAAAATCCAGATTGTCTTTTGACTGTTGGATCTGGGTGAAAAAATTTTGGGAAATAAATTATTGGTTTATCATAAAGTTGAAGCCACGCATCTTTATAATTTATTATCTTTTTTTCTTTATCATGAACTACTTTTTTGGCTTTTATTGTCCACGGAGGACATTTATCTCTTTTTTTACACGTTGTGAAAATACCTTTTGTTATTACAGTTTCATTTTGATTTGTTCTTAATGTATTACCATATAATCTAGGTTCATTATTTTTATTTCCAAAAGTTTCACTTTGAAAAAGTACTTTAACATCTTTACCGTAAAAATCTTTTTCTGAAAGGTTTCCAAAAAAACTGTCAAAAAATGATTCATTTCCATCTATATCTTTTAAAGAAACATTTTTTCCTTTTAATATTTTATCATCTGTTAAAAATAAAAATTTTTCCGATGAAAAATTATTTCCATATTTATCAGTAACATTAGTTTTATAATCAGATCTTATCTCTTTTTTATCTCTTAAAAATGTAACATTATAAGAATTAATAATATAATTATTATCTACCTTTATATTTGTATCGCCTTCAGATATTAATTCTTCAAGATTCCGGAAATATTTAATTTTTTCTGTTTTGATTATTGTTTTGTTATTTTGATCATTAATTATTACGTTTCCTTTTAAAATAAGTTCAGATTTAATTTTGTCATAATCAAATTCGTTTGAAGTAATAATTAGATTATCAGATGATGTGATTTTCACTTTTTCTTTTGAAAGTAGTTTATTTCCGTTATTTAAAATTTCTATTTCATTACCCTCAAAAAAAAACTCATCTGAATTTGAAAAACTTTGAAAACTAAAATTAATCAGTATAAAAATAATAAGAATTTTTAAATTTTTAATCATTTTTTTATTTTTCATTTACATTAACAAGACCAATTGAACAAAATAATGAAATAATTAATAATGGTAACCATATTGATAATGCTTCAGGCAACCTTTCGTTTTGTCCTAAAAGACCAGAGAAATAATTAATATAGTATATAAATACTGAAAATAAAGTTCCCATTATTATATGAAATATTTTGGATTTATTTCTTTTTACGTTTAACATTACGATTGCGCTAAAAACCGTCATAATTGTTAGGTAAAAGGGATATGAAACTAACTTTTGAAAATGAATATTTATATTAGTTATGGAATAACCCAATTTCTTGTAGTCATTTTTCAATTCATTTAGTTCAAAAAAATTAAGTGAGGATAAATCCGAAAACAAATTATTAATCTGATTTGCATTAAAATTAGTTTTAAAAACCATATTTTCTATGTCTTTTAATCTAGAATTATCCTCAGAAAGATTTCCACTTTTAATAATCCAATCTTTGTTAGTTACATTTATTTCATAAGCCACAATATTCATTTCATTTTTGTAATCTTTAGAAAATTGGTTTATGGTAACATCTTTAAGAGTCTCATTTTCCATTCTAGCTGCATTTATAATATTAATATTTCCATCTATCTCGTCTTTTATCCAAAGACCATTTTCTGTAACTATTGCTAAATATTTATTGTCCTTTGAATATTTATTTTTAAATTCTAAATACATAAATTTAAAATTTGATGAGAGATTGTAAAAAATAATAACAATTACAATTGATAAAAGTAAAGAAAATAAAGATAAAATGGAAATTAATTTATAATTACTAAGACTAATTTTTTTAAAAATATCTAATTCTTCTTTGTCTAATAATCTTATAAAAAAAAATTGTGTTGAAATAAAAAATATAAATGGGAATGTTTCATATACAATTGATGGAGAGTTAAGCAATGTTAATATAAATGGTAGAAAAGGACTTGCATCTGTATCCTTAAAAAAAGATACTTCTTCAAAAATATTTAAAATAATAGTTAAAGAAAAAAACAAAAAAAATATGAATAAAAATATCCTAAAGTAGGATTTGATAATATAGTTTTGATATAGTTTTATCATATTTTAACTCTTAGTTTTAATAATAAATAAAAGTAGCTTGTAAAAAAAATAAGTATTGGCAATGTAATAAAAATAATCGGCATAAAATCATTTGATATATAACGTGCTGAAATTTCAGATAAAACAATTGTAAAAAAACCAATTGTAAATAAAATGTACTGAATTCTTGAATAATTAAAATAGTCCTTGTTATAAAGAATTATTATAGATGCTATTAAAACTATAACAGGAATAAAAAGAGGTTTAATAACTCTTTTAAAAACTTCTTCCTTAATATCACCTTCTGAACTTTCATTACAACTGATTAAATAAGATGATAAAATAAAATTTTTATTAAATTTCAATTTGTATAAACACTCTAATAAAAAATTTGTATCTATTTCTTGAAACTTTGGAAACGTCGTACTTGTAGTTACATATTTTGATAAATTAAACTCGGTTTTTTTAAAAGCAAATCTCGTAATTTTATCTTCTTCAATATCTATAAAGTTACCATTATTTAATATTAAAAAATTAGAATCGTCTCTAGTAATAAATTTACCGTTTTTTGCAATAATAATTTGAGATTGATATTTATCGATTTGATCTTTTAGATACACATTTTTCAGTTCTCCATCTTCATTTTTTGATTCTATAAAAATAGTCAAATTCTCAACAGCATCTATGAATTTTTTTTCTTTGATTAAGCTAGGAAAAAAATCTATATTTGATTTCCTAATATATTCTCTAGCCGAGTCTAAGGAACGAGGAACAATTAGTGTATTTAAAAAAATTTGAAAAATCAAAAATAGTAGAGATAAAAGAATTAAAATATTAATGAATTTTATTTTTTTTATTCCTATATTCCAAAAAATCACTAATTCATTTTTTACCTCATATTTGTTTAATATGTAAAAACAAGATACAAAAATACAAAAAGGCATAATTCTTGAAAAGATTTTGGGAAAATTTAGAATTGTTATGTAGAAATAGGTTTTAAAACCGTGACCATCTTCAGATATATAATCCAAAAAGTTTACAGCCTGAACTACCCATATAATTAGAGATAAACTTAAAGATATTAGTAAGAAAAATTTAAAAACATCCCTAATTAATTTGTTAAAAATAATTTTTTTCATTGAAATCCTGCAAGATAATACCTATATATTTTCAACTATAAGTTTATAATTTAATTACAACCTAAAGTACATATTAATAAAAAATGTCAATAAAAATAAGCTACAAAAAGGGTATTAGCGAAAAAACTATTAAAAATTATGTTTTGTTTGCTAATGAAGAATTCAAAATAAATGGATTAAACAAATTATCATTAAGCAAACAATCAAATCAAATAAACAGGACTATAATATCATATAAATCTAAAAAAAAAGAGTTTATTACCTTTAATCATAGCCCAGATCAAAAAATTATTTTAATAAAAATTAAAAACAACCTAAGCTCAACTGAGAATGAGAAAATAGGAGCAAATTTTTATAATTTCGTTAAATCTAATTTGCTAACAAATTTGACATTTTTTGATGATAATATTTATGAAACACAAAATAAAAACAAAATTTTTATTGAGGAATTTTTACACGGTATGCAACTAAAATCATACGAGTTTAATAAATATAAAACAAAAAAAGAAATGACAGATGTGAATATAGATGTTGTATTCAAAAAAAAAATTCCAACAAAAATTAAAATTAATAGATTTACTTCTTTACTTGAAGGTACAAATTTTACTAAAGATCTTGTATCAGAGCCAGGCAATATTCTTCATCCTGACGAATATGCAAAACGAATACTTAAATTAAAAAAAATTGGACTTAAAATTAAAGTTTATAATAAAAAAGAACTTAAAAAATTAGGCATGGGTGCTCTACTTGGAGTTGGTCAAGGCAGTATAAGAGGATCTTATTTAGTTACCATGGAATGGAACGGTAATAAATCAAAAAATAAACCTTTGGCTTTTGTTGGTAAAGGTGTTTGTTTTGATACTGGTGGTTATTCCCTTAAACCAGCTAAGTTTATGGAAGATATGACCTATGATATGGCAGGCTCAGCTGCTGTAGTGGGACTAATGAAAACTTTAGCTTTAAGAAAAGCAAAAATTAATGCAGTTGGTGTAGTAGGTCTTGTTGAGAATATGGTAAGTGGTAACGCTCAAAGACCTGGTGATATTGTAAAATCTTATAGTGGAAAAACTATAGAAGTTTTAAATACTGATGCTGAAGGTAGGTTAGTTTTAGCAGAT
>MDTA01153903.1_pt1 | contig 14617 bp, 10 predicted proteins | sample 811151 | NCBI WGS metagenome assembly MDTA01 (sample SAMN05326648, study PRJNA326480) | marine metagenome | isolation source: seawater | place: Indian Ocean: South | collected 2010 | reverse complement strand
GTATTATTAACATCTGATAAAATTGTAAAATTGATATTTTTCTTATTTACTATTGAACTAGAAAAATCAATACTATTTGCATAAACTATAGGATTTTTATCCTTTATAATATTTTCCTTATCATCATAAAATTTCACTCCAAGAGCAATCATTGCACCACACCCACCATCAATAGTTGCAGATCCACCTAAAGTTAAAATAATATTTTCAACTCCTCTTTCAATAGCTGACTTTACTTGTAATCCAAAACCAAATGAATTTGAAATATTTAAATCGTTTTTATTAAAATCAACTTTGGCTAAACCACAAGTATTTGCAAACTCAATAATTGCTGTTTTACCATTCTCAATTATTATGTATTCAGATTCTATTTTTTCACCTATAGAATTAACTGAACTTTCTTTAATTGAATCGTAATCAAAATAATACTTGAAAATTTCTAAAGTTCCATCTCCACCATCTGCGATTGGAAGTTTCTTTATATTTAATTTTGAATCATAATTAAATAGTCCTTCAGCTATAATATTACAAGCATCAATTGAAGAAAATGTTCCCTTAAATGAATTCGGAGAAATTATTATTTCCATTAAAACAAATTATTCAATACTACGTATTGAAAACAAAAAAATAAAATTAATTATAAATTGAAATTATATTAATAAAAAAAAAATTTTCATATTTGGCAACTAAAAAAATCTAAAACAACCAGAATGAGTTCAAATCTTGTAATAGTTGAGTCACCTGCAAAAGCTAAAACCATTGAAAAATATTTAGGAAAAGATTTCAAAGTTACATCATGTTACGGTCACATTAGAGACCTTGCTAAAAATGATGAGTCAATAGATAAAGAAAATGGATTTCTTCCAACTTATATACCTTCTCCTGATAAGAAGAAAGTAATTAAAGAATTAAAGTCACTAAAAAAAAAATCATCTAAAGTTTACCTAGCAACTGATAATGATAGAGAAGGAGAAGCTATAGCCTGGCATTTAAAAGAAATATTAAAGCTTAGTGAAGAGGAATATGATAGAATAATTTTCAGAGAAATTACTAAAACAGCAGTATTAAATTCTATAGAAAATCCAACAAAAATTAATATGAATTTAGTTAATGCACAACAAGCTAGGAGAGTTTTAGATAGATTAGTAGGATTTGAAATTTCACCAATTCTTTGGAAAAAAATTAAAAGGGGTTTATCAGCTGGAAGGGTCCAGTCAGTTGCAGTAAAATTTGTTGTAGATAGAGAAAATGAAATTAATTCTTTTAGGCCTGAATCATCATTTAAAACTACAGCTAATTTTTCATATGATAGTGAAACCTTTTCTGCTGAACTAAATGAAAGGTTTAAAACAAAAAATGAAGCTGAAAGTTTTTTAAATGAATGTAAAAATACAAACTTCAATGTAAGTAAAATTGAAAAAAAACCATCAAAAAGGTCTCCTTCAGCTCCATTTACTACATCCACCTTACAACAAGAAGCAAGTAGAAAGATTGGTTTTTCTCCCTCACTCACTATGTCTACAGCGCAAAGACTATATGAAGCTGGACATATAACATATATGAGAACAGACTCAGTTAATTTATCAGATGAAGCTTTGGAAAATTCAAAAAATGTGATTGCATCAAACTATGGTAATGATTATTTCAAACGTCGAGTTTATAAAACGAAAACTAACTCTGCACAAGAAGCCCACGAGGCAATAAGACCAACAAATTTTAAAATAGATAATGTAGGAAAAACAGATATAGAAAAAAAATTATATAATTTAATATGGAGAAGAACTTTAGCTTCTCAGATGAGCGAATCAATATTTGAAAGAACAATAGTAAATATAAGTAATGGTAAGAAATATGAATTTAAGGCTTCTGGAGAAGTTATGGTCTTTGATGGTTTTCTAAAATTATATAATGAAAATTCCGAAAGCACCAAGTTGTTACCTAAACTAGAAAAAGATTTTTTATTAAATGCTGAAGAAATACTTTGTAAACAAGTTTTTACTAAACATCCACCTAGATATTCTGAAGCCAGTCTCATAAAAAAAATGGAAGACTCAGGAATTGGTAGACCATCAACCTTTGCTGAAACTATTAGAAAAATTAAAGAAAGAGAATATGTTGTTAAAGAAGAAAGAAATGGTAAGATCATAGAAAGCAATGAATTAAGACTTATCTCAAATGAAATAAAGGATGAAATAAAGGATGAAAAGACTGGTTTTGAAAAAAATAAAATATATCCAACTAATATGGGAATGTTTGTTACAGAATTTCTAAATGAAAATTTCAATTCAAGTTTTATGGATTATTCCTTCACAGCAAAAACCGAATTACAATTAGATCAAATTGCATTTAAAGGAAGAAATTGGAACAATATGATTGAAGAATTTTATGATATATTTTCAAAATTATCTAATAATGTGCCTGAGGAAAGATATCAATTAGAAAAAGATTTAGGTGAATTTGAGGGAAAGAAAATGATTGCTAGAGTTGCTAAGTTTGGTCCTGTAATTCAAATTGGTGAAAAAGATGACTCAAACGAAGGCTTTCCAAAATATTTTAATATGTCCTCCGAAAATTTAATAAGACACATATCAATTAATGAAGCTATAGAAATTATAAATAAGAAAGAAGAAAATAATTCTCTTCCAATTTTTGAATATGAAAAAGGAAATATTGAGCTTAAAAATGGTAGATATGGTTTTTATCTTAGATTCAATGAAAAGAATTATAAGATAGATATTGATAAATATCCCGAACCTAAGAATATTTCTCATGAACAAGCAATTGAAATAGTAAATACACCAATTGAGAAATCGAAAGATATTCTAAAAGAATTTGACAATGGACTTCAAATTAGACTAGGAAAGTATGGGAAGCCTCCTTATCTACTTGCAGTTAGAGGTACTGAAATAGGTAATATGTTTAAAGAAAAGAGAAAGAAACCTTTTGTAGGTATTCCTAAAAATATTTTAGAGAAATATAAAAATAGCATTCAAAATATTTCGGATAAGGAAGTAGAAGAAATTATTGATAATTTTCTGAATAAATAATTCTATTCAAAATTTATAACATTATTTGACTTATCAATATCTGCCATTTTTCCTGATGGATTTATTTCAATTTTTTTAATCTTTTTATCAGAAATATTTAAATCAATTTGATAACTTTTATTTACCCATTCCCAATCATCTAATTGAATAAATTTATTTTCTTTTTCTCCTCTCATTATTGAAAGTGGTATATAATAATTTTCAAAAGAAAGATCATCATACAATACTTCTAATTCAATAGGCATTGGCATCTTACCTATTCTATTTACATATATTGAAATTTTATCGTTCTGTTTTTCTTTTATTTGTAAAGAATAGTCTATTTGATGTGTAGTTTTTACCCAGTAATCTAAGTACCAATCAAGTTCTATTTCACTTTCCTTTTCCATTATTCTTAAAAAATCATATTCATCTGGGTGTTTAAACTTCCACTTATTATAGTATCTTCTAAGACCATGAAATAATTTATCTTCTCCAATTATATATCCTAACTGCATTAAAAAAATTGCTCCTTTGGTGTATGATCCAACTCCATATGCCTGATTCGTTGAAAAGTGATCTGAATGAGTTGAAAGTGGTTCTTCTAAACCAGTTTCAATAAAATTATAATATCTACTATATGACCCCTTTAACGGGTTTATAGAATCTAAATTATATATTTCATTAAATTCATCATGAAAAGTTATATTTTGTGCAAATGATGTAAACCCTTCATCCATCCAAGCTAAATAACTTTCATTAGTACCTAAGACCATCTGATACCAAGAATGTAGGACCTCATGAATTGTAACAGACAACAAACTAGGGTATGATCTTTCACCAGTTATCAAAGTCGCCATAGGATATTCCATTCCTCCATCACCTCCCTGTATAATTGAGTATTTAGAATATGGATATTTTCCAAATTTTTTATTAAGATACCTAAAAGCATCTGCAGTATCATCTTGCAAACGCTTCCAATTATTTACCATGTCACTATTAGTATTTTGATAATAAAAATGAAGTTCTAAGTTTTCAGAATCAACTTTTAGTATATCATGAATATAATCTGGATCAGCTGCCCATACAAAATCATGAACATTCTTTGCTTCAAAATTCCATATAAATTTATTTCCCTCTTTTATTTTGTTGAGAAGTATCCCGGTTGCTCCAATAATATAATTTTTATGTATAGAAATAGAAACATCAAAATCTCCCCAGGGAGCATAAAATTCTCTAGCAATATATGGATTAGCATGCCATCCATTTTTATCATACTCGGCCATTTTAGGAAACCACTGTGCCATTGAATAATCGATACCCTCTTTATTATTCCTTCCACTTCTTCTAATTTGAGAAGGCACCTGACTAAAATATTCGAGATATAAAGAAGTAGATTGATTTGGTAATAGTGGTTTTATTAGCTCTACTTCCAAAATTGTTCCTTCAATATGGTGATTTAAGTCTTCACCGTTTTGTTGAATTTTATTAATTTCATGAAAACCAATCTCATTTTTATTCAATTTAGAAATTCTATCCATAACCCTTCTGTCAGGATCAGGTAAAGACCTACTTCTTACATCCATCATACTACCGGGTTGAAAAGCATTAAAATAAAGATGGAAAAAAACTTTAGTTAAAGTATCAGGAGAATTATTAAAATAATTTAGGGATTGATTACCAATAAATTGATGATTTTTATGATCAAAATCTATTTTAATTTTATATTCAACTCTTTGCTGCCAATAAGAAAAAGATTTAAATGATAAGAAAAATAAAAATAAAATTGAAATATATTTAGACATCTACATTAGCATATTTAGCATTTTTTTCAATAAACTCTCTTCTAGGAGCAACTTCATCCCCCATTAGCTTTGAAAATAATACATCAGCCTCTGCTGCAGATTCTATGGTCACTTTATTTAGTAATCTTTCTTTAGGGTCCATTGTCGTTGACCATAATTGTTCTGGATTCATTTCACCTAAACCTTTATATCTTTGAATATTTACAGAAGATTCTTTACCATCTTTTGCCAATTCCTTAACTAATCTATCTTTTTCATCCTCAGACCATACGTATTCAACTCTCTTACCTTTTGAGATTAGGTATAGCGGAGGCAGTGCTATATATAAATATCCTTTATCAATCAATGGCCTCATATATCTAAAAAAGAAAGTAAGAACTAATGTTCTAATATGACTACCATCAATATCAGCATCAGTCATTATTATAACTTTGTGATACCTTAATTTTTCCAAATTAAGTTCTTTTTCATCCTCCTCAGTTCCAAATTTTACACCAAGTGCAGTAATTATATTTTTAATTTCGTCATTATCATAAATCTTATGTTCTTGAGCTTTTTCTACATTAAGTATTTTTCCTTTCAATGGTAAAATAGCTTGAAAAGTTCTGTCTCTTCCTTGTTTTGCTGATCCACCTGCAGAGTCACCTTCAACAACATATAATTCACATAATGCAGGATCCTTTTCTGAACAATCAGCAAGTTTTCCAGGTAGTCCAGTTCCTGTTAAAACATTTTTTCTTTGCACCATTTCTCTAGCTTTTCTTGCAGCATGTCTAGCCTGAGCTGCTAAAATTACTTTAGAAATAATTTGCTTTGCTTCTTTAGGGTTTTCCTCAAGAAAGTCTCCTAACATCTCTCCTACACATTTGTCAACTGCTCCCATAGCTTCAGAATTACCAAGTTTTGTTTTTGTCTGTCCCTCAAATTGAGGTTCAGCAACCTTAATAGATATAACAGCAGTTAGCCCCTCTCTGAAGTCATCACCTGATATATCAACTTTAACTTTGTCTAACTGGCCTGATTTTTCAGCATACGACTTTAATGTTCTTGTTAATCCTCTTCTAAATCCTGCAACATGAGTACCTCCTTCTATAGTATTTATATTATTTACATATGAAACTACATTTTCTGAGTAAGATAAATTATATGATAAAGCTACTTGAACAGGAGTATCCTCTTTTTTTCCTTCCATGTAAATTGGATCAGGAATTAATTTTTCTCTTGAACCATCTAAATAATTTACAAATTCTTTTAAACCACCCTCAGAAAAAAAAGTTTCTGACTTAGGTTCGTTATTTTCATCAAGATCCCGTTTATCAATTAATTCTATTTTTATTCCGGCATTAAGAAAGGATAATTCTCTTAACCTTGAAGCTACAGTATCATATTTATATTCATACGTAGTAAAAATTTCTTTATCAGGAGAAAATTTAACTATGGTTCCCCTATCCTTAGTATTTCCAATTTCCTTAACATCAGCTTCAGGAATTCCTCTTTGATAGCTTTGCTCGAAAATTTTTCCTTCTCTATGTACAGTAGCAGTCAGATTTTCAGATAAAGCATTTACACACGACACACCAACACCATGTAGACCACCAGATACTTTATATGTATCCTTATCAAATTTTCCTCCAGCATGTAAAACTGTCATCACAACCTCTAATGCAGACTTTTTTTCTTTTGGATGGATACCAGTAGGTATACCTCTTCCATTATCTTTAACTGTAATTGAATTATCTTCATTTATTTCAACTGTAATCAAATCACAGTGGCCTGCAAGCGCTTCATCAATAGAATTATCTACAACCTCCCAAATAAGATGATGTAACCCTTTATTTCCTACATCTCCAATATACATTGCAGGTCTTTTTCTAACAGCTTCAAGCCCTTCTAGAACTTGAATATTACCTGCTGAATATTGTTTTTTATTATCAGAATTTTCTGGCATTATTTAGTTTGAAATCTAGACTATAAAACTAATGAAAAATTAGGATTTTTAATAGTTTTAGAGCATAATAATTGATATTTCTTATAAAATATAAAGTTATAATTTTATCTATTTCTTTGTTATTAAAATATTACTTTTATAAAAAATAAAATATGGGTATAATTAGAGATTTTGAATCGGTTGATTTCTATAATATAGATGAAATCTTGACAGACGAACAAAAACTGATTAGAAATTCGGTAAGGGACTTCGTTTCTAGAGAAATATCTCCTAATATCGAAGAATGGTTTGAGAATAATCATTTTCCAATTGAGATTGTAAAAAAAATGGGTAATTCTGGAATTTTTGGCCCAACTGTAAATGAAAAATATGGTGGTGGTGGATTGGATTATATTTCTTATGGGCTTATTATGCAGGAATTAGAAAGAGGAGATTCAGGAATGAGATCAACAGCAAGTGTTCAGAGTTCATTAGTAATGTATCCAATAGAAGCATACGGTTCTGAAGAACAAAAGAAAAAATATTTACCAAAATTAGCATCTGGAGAGATATTAGGATGCTTTGGATTAACAGAGCCAGATTATGGATCTGACCCCGGGGGTATGGTGTCAAAATTAAAAGATGAAGGAAATTATTATATTCTCAATGGTTCAAAAATGTGGATTTCAAATTCACCTGAAGCAGACATAGCAATAGTATGGGCAAAAGATGAAAATAAAAGAATTAAAGGTATTATAGTTGAAAAGGGAATGGAAGGGTTCTCTGCTCCTAAAACCGAAGGTAAACTTTCATTAAGATCTAGTCTAACTGGAGAGTTAGTATTTAATAATGTTAAAATCCCTAAAGAAAATATTTTACCAAATAAAGATGGACTTGGAGCACCATTAGGATGCTTAGATAAAGCTAGATACGGAATATCATGGGGAGCAATTGGAGTAGCAATGGACTGTTATGATTCAGCAAAAAAATACTCCTTAGAAAGAAAACAATTTGGTAAACCAATTGCTTCATTTCAATTAATACAAAAAAAATTAGCTGAAATGCTTACAGAAATAACCAAAGCACAATTACTATGCTGGAGACTTGGTAAGCTTATGGATAATGGTAAAGCAAAGTCATCTCATATATCGTTAGCTAAAAGAAATAATGTAGAAATTGCATTAAAAATCGCAAGAGATGCAAGACAGATACATGGTGGAATGGGAATAACTAGTGATTTCCCGATGATGAGACATATGATGAATTTAGAATCCGTCATTACATACGAAGGCACACATGATATTCATTTGCTAATATTGGGAAATGAAATTACAGGCATATCAGCATTTTCTTAATATGAAATACTCTGAAAATTTTATTATAAAAAATTTAGATAATAAGCTTTTTATAAGAAGCTGGATTCCTGAATTTTCACCTAAAAAAAATATAATTGTAGTTCATGGTCTTGGGGAACATTCTGGCAGATACAAAAATTTTGCAAAAATTTTTGTAAAAAATGGGTTTGGTGTTTTTGCACTTGACTTAATTGGTCACGGAAAAAGTTTTGGGAAAAAAGGACATTTAAAAAAATTTGTTAATTATTTAGACTCTATTGAAGCTAGTTTAATCTATATAAGAAAAAAATATCTAAATACTCCAATTATTTTATTTGGTCATAGCTTAGGTGGACTAGTTTCATTAAAATTTTTAATTGATAGAGAAAGTAAAGAAATAGATAAGTCAATTATATCATCTCCCTGGATTGAAACTGCTATTAAAATTCCAAGTTATCTATTATTGATTCATAAGGTTCTACATAAAATTTTTCCAAGTCTTCAACTTCATAATAATTTAGTGACGCAGCATTTATCAAAAGATAAAAATGTAATTGATAATTATGAAAATGATCCATTGGTACACGATAGAATTTCACTCAATCTTTTTTCTGAAATTATAAAAACAATTGATAATGTAATTAAGAAATCATCAAGAATTAAGTTAGAAACATTGTTATATCATGGAGAAAATGATAAAATAATATCTCACAAGGGTACCAAAAAAATTGCTTCTTTAATTCCTAATAATAAATTTATATTATTTGAAGACATCTATCATGAGCCTCATAATGACAATGAGAAAGATCTTGTTTTTAAGCAAATGATTGAATTTATCAATAAACAATAAATTTTATATATTTATACAAAAAGATTTTAGAAATGAAAGAAAAATTCTTTTCAGTGATACTAATAATAATTGTGTTGTCCTGTGCTTCAAAAAAACAAGAACTAAATTCAGGATGGATTAATTTATCTGATGATAACTCATTTAATAACTGGCATACATACCTGTCTGATTCTGTAATAGGATGGAAAATAGAGGATGGAGCTTATGTTTATTATCCTGGGGAAAGAAATAGCAATAATGGATTAGTATCTAATAAAAGTTATACTAGCTTTATTTTATCTCTTGAATGGAAAGTTGAGGAGAATGGTAATAGTGGAATATTTTGGGGGGTAAATGAGTCTAGGGAGTATTCTGTACCCTATCTTTCAGCCGCAGAAATTCAAGTTTTAGATGATGATATTTATGGAAAAGAAGACACATCTAATTTCCATCATATGAATGGTGCTCTTTATGATATGGTTGCCCCAACCGAGCTATATGCAAACCCAACTGGAGAATGGAACCATTATTTGATTGAAATTAATTATAATGAAAATATTGCTAATATTGATTTAAATGGCAAAAGGTCTATTAGTTTTCCACTTGAGGGCCCCGAATGGGATGCTTTAATTTATAATTCTAAATTTAGAGACTGGAAAGGTTTTGCAAAGACTAGAACTGGACCTATTGCATTTCAAGATCATGGAACTAAAGTTTTCTATAAAAACATAAAAATCAAAGAATTATAATTATGAGAATATATCTTTTTTTAACATTAATTATATTATCAGCTTCAAATAATAAATTTATTACAGAATTAGAAAAAGATATACCCTACTTAAAAAATCTTTATTTAGATATTCATAAAAATCCAGAAATATCCTTGATGGAAAAAGAAACTGCTGAAAGATTATCAAATGAATTAAAAAAAGTTGGTTATGAAGTAACTCAAAATTTTGGAGGTTATGGTATTGTAGGGATTTTAAAAAATGGTGAAGGGCCAACCATACTTTACAGAACTGACTTAGATGCCTTACCAATGGAAGAAAAAACAGGGCTACCATATGCAAGTAAAGTAAGGACAAAAACTTTTGATGGAACTGAAGTTGGGACTATGCACTCATGTGGACATGATATGCACATGGCAGTATGGACAGGAACAGCGAGAGCTCTTGCAAAAAGAAAAAATGAATGGAATGGGACTATAATGATGATAGGTCAACCTGCTGAAGAAATTGGTGCAGGTGCTGCAATGATGTTAAATGAAGGTCTATATGAAAAGTTTCCAATTCCTGATTATTGCATAGGGCTTCATTCTTCACCAACTATTCCTGCTGGAAAAGTTGGTTTTGGAAAAGGATTTACTATGGCAAATACAGAATCAATTGATATTAAAATATTTGGTCAAGGTGCACACGGAGCCTCTCCGCATATGTCTATAGATCCAATTGTTACTGCATCATTAATTGTAATGGAGCTACAAACTATTATAAGTAGAAATATTAATCCTATTGATGATGCTGTTATTACTGTTGGTTCAATAAAAGGTGGTACAAAACATAATATAATTCCAGATGAAGTTAATTTACAACTAACGGTTAGAACTTATAAAGATGAAGTAAGAAATTTAATTCATAAAAGAATCAAAGAAATCTGTAATGGTATTGCTTCATCTATGGGAATAGATGAGTCTAGATGGCCTGAAGTAATTATACCAGATGAATATACTCCAGCAAATTATAATGATGAAAATTTAGTTGATATTATGGTTAATGTATCTAAGTCAGTTATTGGAAATGACAATGTAGTAGATTCAGAACCTCAAATGGTTGGAGAAGATTTTGCAAGATACGGAAGCACAAAAGAAGATATTCCTACAGTTCTATATTGGCTAGGAACAGTACCAGAAGATAGAATGATAAAATATAATTCTGGCAATTATGCATTACCTGCATTACATTCTCCTTATTATTATCCAGATATTGAAAATTCAATAAGAACAGGTGTTTTAGTTAGTACAGAGTCTTTAATTGAATTATTTAATAAATAGAACTTCCTCAGTATTTGAGATATTAAATTGAGTATAATATTTTTTATCTTCTATTTCTAGAAATACAATATTGCTTTGAACAGCATAAACCTCAATTAAAAATTTATTAATTACTTTAACAGAATCAATCTTTTCATAATTATTATCAAAAAAAGAAACCTCTAAAACATCATTAATTAAATTAAAGTTTTCAATTTTAAATTTAATTTTTTGATCATTAATGATAATAGAAAAATTTTCATCAATATACTGATTAATATATTCTATATTTTTTTCTAATTTTTTTGATGAATCAATTGAAATCGAAAAACCATGAAAATTTCTTAATCCATCTTCAAGGTCGTCTCTAAAAAGTTTAATTTTTAATTCAATACTATTATTTTTCATTTCAATCCTACTAGAACTTATATATATAGGATGAACAAAAAGTAAGTAACTAAAAATCAAGTATATCATTAATCCAATATAATTAATGTATGACAAATTTTTAATAAGAAAAATATTTTTGCTATAATTGAAATAGACAAACCAAAATGAATATTAACTCGAAATCCAAAAAAGAAAATACATTTGATGCTATTGTTGTTGGTACAGGAATTAGCGGTGGATGGGCTGCTAAAGAGCTAACCGAAGGTGGTTTAAAAACCTTAGTTTTAGAAAGAGGGAGAGATGTAAAACACGTAAAAGACTACCCAACAATGAATAAAAACTCTTGGGAACTTCCTTATAGAGATCAACTGACAGCTAAAGAAAGGAAACATTACAAAGTACAATCTAGAACAGGATATACATTAAAACAATCAACTAAACATTGGTGGATAAAAGATACAGACCAACCATATAATGAAAAAAAAGGGTCTTTTGATTGGATAAGAGGTTATCATGTTGGTGGTAAATCAATTATGTGGAGTAGACATGTATATAGATGGAGTAAAATTGATTTTGAAGCTAATGCAAAGGAAGGAATAGGAATTGACTGGCCAATTAGATATAAAGATATTGAAAAATGGTATGGACATGTAGAAAATTTCATTGGAGTAAGTGGAATGAAAGAAGGGTTATCTCAACTACCTGATGGTAATTTTTTGCCACCTCTTGATATGAATTGTGTTGAGAGAGATTTTAAAAAGAATTTATTTGATAAGTTAGGTAGAACATACACATCTGGTAGAGTTACAAATATTACAAAAAATCATAATGGAAGAGGGAAGTGCCAAAGCAGAAACTTATGCATAAGAGGATGTCCTTATGGAGCTTATTTTAGTTCAAATTCATCAACATTACCAGCTGCTGAGGCAACTGGGAATATGACTCTTAAAACAAATTCTATAGTTCATTCTATAATCTATGATAATGAAAAAAATAAAGCAACTGGAGTTAGAGTTCTCGATAGTGAAACTCTAGAAATAAAAGAATATTTTGCTAAAATAATTTTCCTTAATGCATCTACTATTAATACAACACTCATTATGCTAAATTCAAAATCTAGAAGATTTCCAAACGGATTTGGAAATGATAGTGGTGAGCTTGGTCATAATATTATGGACCATCATTTTAAGGCTGGAGCTAGAGCACAAATAGATGGATATGAAGACTATTATTATTATGGAAATCGACCGGCAAATGGATATCTGGCAAGGTTTAGAAATTTGGGAAATGAAAGCATGAATTATCTTAGAGGTTTTGGATATCAAGGAGGTGCAATAAGAGGTGGTTGGGCAAATTCTGGAGAAGGAGCTTTCACAGGTGAAAATTTACTTAAAAAAGCATCAACCCCAGGAGGTTGGACAATGAATTTACTTGGATTTGGAGAAATCCTTCCTTACCATGATAATAAAATGTATCTTGATAATGAAAAGTTAGATAAATGGGGAATGCCAACTGTAGTTTTTGAAACTTCTATAAGAGAAAATGAAAAAAAAATGAGAGAAGATATGAAAAACTCAGCAGCTGAAATGTTAGAAAAATGTGGATTTAAGAATGTTAAAGGTTATGATAATAAATACGATATGGGGAATGGAATTCATGAAATGGGAACAGCAAGAATGGGAAAAGACCCTAAAACTTCTGTTCTAAACAAATGGAATCAAGTACATTCAGCTAAAAATGTATTTATAACTGACGGAGCTTGTATGACCTCAGCAAGTTGTGTAAATCCATCAATAACATATATGGCACTAACTGCTAGAGCTGCCAATTACGCAATAAGTGAATTAAATAAGAGAAACCTATAATGAAAAGAAGAGAATCATTAAAAAAAATATCTGCTTTCCTCTATGGTAGCTTAATTATACCTAGCTCCTCAATCGTGATGAATTCATGTTCAAGTTCAACCAAAGAACTCAAATGGGAACCAGAATATTTTGAAATTGATAATGCATTCTTCATAAATGAATTGACCAATACAGTTATTCCTAATACAGAGTTTCCTGGTGCTTTAGCATTGGGAGTTCCACAAGAAATTGAAAAATATGTTTATAATGTTTATGATGATAAAAAATTAAATAAATTTTTATCTGATCTTATTGTATTGAAAGAATATCTTGTCGAAAATAATTTTTATGAATCTACTTTATCTGAAAAAACTGTTATTTTGAATTCTATCCAAAAAATGAAAAGAAATAATAAAATTAGAAGAATATATATGTCATTTAAAAAAATAATAATTGAATCTTACTTTTTGACTGAAGTTGGTTCCACTCAAGTTCTAAAGTATAATGGTCCATCTGTTGTCCTAGGTGAATATAAGGGATGTGTTCCATTCAGTGAGATAGGAAAAACATGGGCAATTTAAAATAATTATATATGAGTAATAAATTAAAATCACCAGTTGAAAATTTTTTAAAATGGGAAAGCTCAAAGAAGAATGAAACTTTTTTAATTCAACCTATTAATGGGAAAAATTATGAATTTTCATGGGAAAGAGTTGGAGCTGAAGCAAGAAAAATTTGTAATTATATTAAAAGTCTAAATTTTCCTAAAAATTCAAAAATTGCAATTATATCAAAAAATTGTGCGCATTGGATAATTACTGACTTAGCTATAATGATGAGTGGAAATATCTCAGTTCCTATTTATGCCAACGTAAATGGTAAAACAGCAAAATATATATTAGAACATAGCGAATCTAAAATGATATTTATAGGAAAACTAGAAGAGTCTGATTGGGATCAAATTGAAAATCATATCCCAAATGAAATAATTAAAGTTGACTTTGGTTATTATGATCTAAAATGTGATTTCCCAAAATGGGATGAAATTATTTCAAAACATGATCCTATCGATAAAATTCATAATATTAATTTGGATGATATAATCACCATTATTTATACATCTGGTACAACTGGAATCCCAAAAGGAGTAGTTTTAAACTATAAAGCAGCAGCCACTGCTACAAAAAATTTACATTTACTTTTCCCATTAAATGAAAATGATAGGTTTATTTCTTATCTACCTCTTTCTCATATTGCTGAAAGAGCGTTAGTTGAGCATGGTGGAATATTATCTGGTGGTAAAATATTTTTTGTTGAAAGCCTTGATACATTTGTGAATAATTTAAAAGACTGTAAACCCACAATATTTTTTGGAGTGCCAAGAATTTATACAAAATTCATGACAAAAATATTATCTATTTTCCCTCAGTCAG
>MDTA01135491.1_pt1 | contig 14618 bp, 15 predicted proteins | sample 811151 | NCBI WGS metagenome assembly MDTA01 (sample SAMN05326648, study PRJNA326480) | marine metagenome | isolation source: seawater | place: Indian Ocean: South | collected 2010 | reverse complement strand
TGGTTGTCTTTGAAAATTTGTACTAGACTGCTGATTTAATTTTTCTAATGCACTTGGAATTAATTCAACTGCGCGTATAATAAACTCTTTATTTTTTTCTAACAATGTATGAACAATATCCGGTTTTTCTTTATCTACTGTTTTAATAATACTTTCAAAAATGTGCTGTAATGGATTTATATTAAAAGTTGTAGGAGCAATAATACGGTTATCCAAAAGCATATTCCATAAAAACTCTTTGTTTTTTTGTGTATCAAACGCCATATATAAATAGTTTATCTACAAACTATTTATATTATTTTGTAGCTTCGTTAAAATATATTTTTCTGAATTCCATCATTTTTTTATCTGGAATACGCTTCTTTTTTAACGACATAGGATCTAAATTACCTTTCAATACATTAATCAAAAAATAGAGGGAATAAATACCGCACTCTGTTGTTGTAAATTGATGTTCAAAAGGATGATTCTCATCAATTGTAAAACTTATATTCATTTTCGCTCCCTGTTTTTTTACCATGTTTGCAAACTTTTTTATCTTTCTTGGGAGAGGATCTCCATTGCTATCAAAATAGAATATTAATCCCTTTTTAATGTCAATAAATAATGACACCCAGTGTGATCCTGGTTTATAATGCGGATCTAAATTAAAAGATACTCCTATCTTTGTTTTTTTCTTATTTATCTGTTCTTGCAAACTAAAATGACATAACTCTTCCCAAACACATTCGCCATACAACTTAATCTTATCGTAATCAATTGGTGATGGTCCAATAAACTCAAAACATGGGTATACTTTTTCGTACTGTTTCATTACATTTAAAATATCGATACTTGATAACCATGTGTTAGGATCGCTTTTCCATTCTTCTGGTGATTCTGGTGCAAAAGTGTGGTTTAATAACTCTTTGTTTAAATTATTCTTTACAAATCCTTGTTCTAACCAACATTTTTCATTATTACAGTCTCCTGACATGTATTTTTTTAAACTTTCCCATATTTCACGTGTGTTGTTTGTTAGTATCTTTTTATCAGGATGTCTTACGTTCCACAAATTTTTCATTTTTTCAATTGAACGATTGCTATAACAAGAAAATTTGTTATCACCATCTTGCTTAGGACCACACTGTATTTTTTTAAATGGTTGTTTCGAAGTTTTTCGGCGTATTTTTCTTTTTGATTTTGATTTAGTTTGTTTTTTGTATTGTTGGTGTTTCCTTGTTTTCTTCATCATAAATATTATCTATATTATCTTTTTTTCTATTTTTTGGTTTTATTCCTTTCTTTTTTAACTTAGGATTTTTTAAATCGATCTCTTTCTTTTTAGTTAGCACCTTTTTTGGTGGTGGCGCTGTGCGAATCTTTTTAACTGTCATACAATCTTCTATTTTTGTTTTGGCGGGTGCAGTCTTTGACACTATACTGTTTATTTCACTCATCTTGTTATCAGTTATTTTAAATGTTTCTGTCTGGGTAGACGACTTGTTTTCAACAAGATTTTCATACTCTTGTTGAAGTATATCAACCGTATCAACTGTTTTAAAATAACTTACACACTCTTCTAAATATGCGTTAAATGATTCAGTTAATCGCTCTGGACAATCCTCCATAAATTGCGGCTTTGCCTCAATTATATCCTTTGTTAACTTAATTATACGCTTTCTATAAAAACGTTTGTTGTTTTCTCTCTCGTGATTAAACTCAGCATTGTTTTTAACCAAATATTTTTCATAGTGTCGTGTATTTGTTAAACATTCAAGCGTAATAAGATCTACCGCTGACGTTTTTTTACTAACATTACCTGAAAAATCCATGTTTAATTTTATAGGTTTAAACTTATAAAATTAATTATATATTTTTTTTCATTTTTACACTAATATCGGTTATTCTATTACTTGATGTTTTTTGTTTGTTGACGCGTGTGATTTTCAAATAAACCATTACCTACATTATTAAACGGATTAGGATTAAATTCATCTAACTTTTGCTCTTTAAACAAAAGAGGATTCGACTGCTTAACCGGTTGGCTTGCTTGTACAGAAACCTCTTGGTATAAATCACTTTTCGTTGACGGGATGTAATGAGCTCTCGGGTTGGCTTGCATCGGGAAAATAGTACCTCTCAATACCGTTTCTACATCAACATTGTCAGCATAACCATGCCAAGGTGCGCTCGAATTACCTGGATTAAATGTACCTTCAACGCTGTGAGGACCTACACGTTGTATTGGGACATTTGATTCAACACGTCCATCGACAATAGGCATTCTAATATGACGTGTTTGAACTCCACGCATGCTATAATATGGTTGAAGAGGTCCTGATGGAACATTTCTTGATGACATACGCTTATTTAATTCTTCTACACGCTCTAAATTATTATAAACTATGGAACAATTCATATATGATAATATATATATCTAACTTATTTTTTTTTTTACTTTAAAATGGTAATTTATACCAACTTAAAGAATGAAAACTATATTATTTCAAAGAACCTTGTATTTTACATGTGCGGTATTTTTATGCTTCTAAATAACCCAAGTAATATGAATAAGTCATCTTCTCTTGTATATAACTCTTTTATGAAAGGCAAAGGTCGTGGTCCTGAACATTCTGTTTTGACTGAATTTCTAATGTCAGTACCTATTGGATTTCATAGATTAGCAATCAATGGATTGAATGACGGAGCAAATCCTCCACTAATTGTTAATGGAGTTCAGCTTATTTGCAATGGAGAAATATATAACTACAAAGAACTTTATGAATCACTACAAATTAAACCATCTACCGATTCTGATTGTGAAGTTATTATTCATTTGTATCTTAAATTTGGTATTGAAAAAACTCTTCAAATGCTTGATGGTGTCTTTGCATTTGCTCTTCAAGATGGCAACAACTTAGATTTTCCTATCTATCTTGCACGAGATCCTTATGGTGTTCGCCCTCTATATGAGTTTCAAATTCATCCTGTGAATTTGAATGATAAATCAATCATGTATGGATTTGCCTCTGAAATGAAATCACTTATTGACATTATGACCTATCAACGTAATTACACAAATCATAATATCGTACAATTTGAACCGGGGACGTATAGTGAATTTATTTTTCCTCAGAAAGTTTGCAGTCCTTGCAAAAAAACTATTTCAAACAAACGATATACCATGTTGCCATTTGTTAATCAAATGAAACATTCTGAAGAACATATTTCACAATTGATCCGCACAACATTATTGAATGCTGTTGAAAAACGCGTTAAAACTACTGAACGACCTATTGCTTGTTTACTTTCTGGCGGTCTTGATAGTAGTTTGATTACTGCACTTGTGGCGAAATTTTACGACAGTGAAAAAAATGGTAAGCTTAAAACCTTTAGTATTGGTCTTCCTGGTTCAGAAGACTTAAAATACGCGCAGGAAGTTGCTGATTACATTGGTACTGATCATACAAATATCGTTGTACAAGAAGAAGATTTTCTTGCAGCAATACCTAAAGTAATTTATGCTGTCGAAAGCTATGATACAACAACTATTCGTGCAAGCACTGGAAACTACTTAATTTCTAAATATATTTCGGAAAACTGTGATGCTAAAGTAATATTCAATGGTGATGGTGCGGATGAAGTTATGGGTGGATACTTGTATTTTCACAAATCTCCAAATGAATTTGAATTCGATTTTGAATGCAGACGACTTGTCTCGCAGATTCATTATTTTGATGTCCAGCGTTCTGATCGTTCTATTTCTTCACACGGTCTTGAACCTAGAACGCCATTTTTGGATCGAGCTTTTGTTCAGATGTATTTGTCTCTTCCTACGAACAAACGCTGCTTTAATCTTCCTGAAAACAAGGGACAGTGTGAAAAATATCTTATTCGCAAAGCATTTGATCACGTTTTTGATGGAGATAAACAGCCAGTACTACCTCATTCTGTACTCTGGCGCCGTAAAGAAGCGTTCAGTGATGGTGTAAGTTCGAAAAAACGTGGATGGTATGAAATTATTCAAGAACATGTTGAACAATTTGGTAAAGACTATAATGATTTTAAACTATTAGCTTTGCCTGATGAAAAAAAACCAATCACAAAAGAACAACTATACTATTACAAAATATTTCAGCAACATTTTCCTAACTGCGATAAAGTATTTCCTTACTACTGGATGCCCAAATTTGTTGAAGCCACTGACTCAAGTGCTCGCACATTAGAGTTGTATAACGAAGATAATGAATAAAATTGAAGGTTAAAAATAATACGTATTATAATTATATAGTCAATCACGTATATAATTATAAGATGTTGAAAACACTTGCAAGTAAAATAAATACTAAATGGCGCGATGTTATTGATGAATTCATAAACAAATATCCTGAAAAATGGAATGCGCTTGAAACAAAATATCAAAATGATCGAGTAGATTTTGAAGGAATTTTAGAAATATTCCCAAAACCTGAAAATATATTTCGATGTTTTAACTATTTTAATCCTGATGAAACACGCGTAGTTATTCTTGGTCAAGATCCGTATCATGGCGCTGGTCAAGCTACTGGACTTTGCTTTGCTGTTCCAAATGGAATGAAACATCCTCCATCACTTCGCAATATTATTCGCGAATACAATGAAGAACATGTTGAACTTTCAAAAACTATTGACAATAGCGATCTTGAAATGTGGGCTAAGCAAGGGGTGTTAATGCTGAATGCCGCATTGACAGTAAGAGAAAAATCGCCCGCAGCACACATGAGATATTGGAAAGATTTCACACAATTTATTATTGATTATACTGTTGAAAATACGGAATCTGTAATATTTGTCGCCTGGGGTGCATTTGCACATCAAAAAATGGAAAAAGTGGCCAGTCCACTTGGAAAAACTAAAAATCATTCACTTGTAGTTAGTTCTCATCCATCACCACTTAGCTGCTACAAACCATATAAAGGGTTTTCATCATTTGTCGGTTCTAAACCATTTGGTAAAATTGACAAACTTCTACTTGATAAAAATAAACCGGTTGCTATGAAAAAATACTGGTCACAAGGTCGCATTCACTGGGTATATAAATTCGATTAATCAATACATTTACTAGTTAAGCTTTACGGTTTTATTTTTTAATCTATGCTTTTTTATTTTATTTCCTTTTTTCGATTTTTTGTATTTTTTAATTGTTATATTTTTTTCTTGTTTTGGTGTTTTATCCATTGCGTTTTTAAAGAAATTTTGTAGATGATACATTATTCGCTTGCTAATAACACGATCTAACTCACATTCCAACTTGTCTTTTTTCTTAACATTGTAAGCATAAAGTTTCATGTGTGATAATACACGCGATCGAAAATCATTTAAGTTATCAATCTTTGCAGAGCAAGGTATTTTAGAATCAATAAACCTTTGTATCATTAACTCATAAGGCAAATCATGTGTATATGGCTTAATATTTATATAATAAACCATATCATGTTCCATTCCTTTGTGCTCTTGGTCATCAAGAAAGCAAATTTTAGCATCTTTGGGTATTTTTGTACAACGCAGTAAATCGCTATATGTTTTATTATGAGTTGTTCTATTTATCTCTACTTGTCTACCATCAACTTTAAAAGCACAAATTACCTGATCAAACAATTGTGAGTTTAATCTTTTCTCAAAATATTCTTTTATATCATAACTCCAATGTTTTGGACCCTGATTATTTGTGTAAATCATTATTTTATTGCAAATATTCGATTTTTTTTTGTGCTTTAAGTAGTTTAAAATACTTATTATATTAGGCCTTAAAAATTCAGGATATAAATCCAAAACATCAAAAAAATCATTTTTTGTCAGATTATTAAAATAATTATCAAGAGCATCCCAAAAAATGCCTAACTCAACAAATGCTCCTAATGTTTCATCTAAATCGAAAACAACAATCTTATCACAGGTATCAGACATAGACTATAGAGAGAAAACATTATTTAAATAAATTTTATACTTAAATAAAATTTTAATATTCACTATTACTAGATGAGCAAATTAAACAAAAATGATTATATTACAATTTTGAATTTTTATAAAATAGAGATACCCAAAACAAAAAAAGGTAGAGTTAGCTATTCTAAAACAAAACGTCTTGCTGAAGACATACTTGCTAACAAATTATGCAGATGTATCAAAAAGGTTGATAAATCTACAAAGAACACAAATAAAAAACAGAAACTCAAAAATGAAACACAGGCTATTGGTATATGCGCTGACTCTGTTATTAAAAGGAAAAATCTCAAATATAATCGTTTTGAATGCAACAAAAAATATCGCTTTATCACTGGCAAAAATCGTCAGCGTTTAATGAAAACATCAAACAAAGTTATTTCAAATAAAACTCGCAAAAACAGAAAACTTTAACTTAATTACAATGAAACTTCGCTATTATCGTCAGAAACAAGGTTTGTTAGTAATGTATCATCATCCGACTTCTTGAATTCTTTCTCATTTAAAAGCATTCTAATCGTAATTATTGATGCGCTTTCAGAAACAAATACTCCCCATAATGCTATATCTATTTGACTTATATTCACTAGTATAAGTAATACACTCTTAATTGCATCAATTAAATACATTGAATTTCCATAAAACTGCAACTCGTTCTTATTGAATTCTGTAATAACTTTTTTATCTGGATTATAAATATTGAAACCAATAATCGGATTTGCTATCTCACCAATAAGGACATCGGAAACTTTAATTATCATAATACAGAATAGTAGCATACAATAACGCGTATAATCATCTATTGCTACAGAAATAATTATCAAATCTTCTTGCGGACCCCAACGCAAGTATTTTGAGTTATCATCTCTAAATACAACAACTAATGACATCACAAATAAAAGTAGTAAAAAATTACAGATCAAACATATTTTTAACTTTCTATTAACATTTTTCATTTACTTATATAATCTAACGCAGATAACAAAATTTTCTCATTTGGAGTTAATTTTTGAAATATTAGATTTTCTTCCAACTTTATTTGAAAAAAGCGGTTCATATTGTTTTTACACACAATATGTACTACTGATTCATCTACTACTTTTATATCCGATATAATACCACCATTTTTCAGTTTCAAATCATCCAAACTATCTATATTTAATGGAATCCATCGTATATACTGACCATACTGTATATCATCAATGGAATCTACATAACGATAGTCCCGCAGTTTTCTATGGAACTCTTTTAATTTTTCTCTTGGAAGTTGCAACTCTTGCAGTCTGTCATTTTTTATTTGCTTTATTTTTTGACTTGTTAACTCAACAAAATTTGCATTATCATCGTTATCTAAAGATTGCATTAACTTGTAAAGCACTTCATTATCCTCTAGAGACATGTTTACCTACTTACAATCTTAAGATATTTTTATATTTTATTTTTATACCTATCATACAAACCCCTCTTGATTGCTTGTTGCTCAATCACCAAACGCACATACTCGCGAATTTCTTCGTTTCCGTGTTGTTTCAGATAGTTTAAAATTTCATACGCAAATGTCATTATACGATTTTATTAGATAATAAATACTTAAAAATAATTGTTGATTCCATAACTATAGTGTAAGCAAATGAACATTCTTATTACTGGAGGTTGTGGGTTTATTGGCTCTAATTTTGTTAACTATATGGTTAAAAAATATCCTCAATATAATTTCATTAACGTTGATGTTATGTACTACTGCGCTTCTCTTAAAAACATTGAAGAAGAGGTACAAAACGCACCCAATTATAAATTTATTGAATGCAACATCAATGATTTTACATTGATTAAATACCTGCTTAAAACTGAAAATATTACGCATATTATTCATTTTGCAGCACAATCACACGTTGATAACTCGTTTGATAACTCATTGCAATATACAGAAGATAATGTGAAAGGCACGCATTCACTATTAGAAGCAGTCCGTGTTGTTAATAAAGAAATAGTTTTTTTCCATTTTAGCACCGATGAAGTTTATGGACAGTCTGAACTAGATGAAAATCCTAAGGATGAAATGTCGCTCCTTTGCCCTACTAATCCATATGCTGCAAGTAAAGCAGCAGCTGAAATGCTTGTAAATTCATACATTCACTCTTACGGCTTAAAATGTATAATTAGTCGTGGAAACAATGTCTATGGTCCCAATCAATATCCGGAAAAACTTATTCCGCGGTTTATTGAATTAATGAAAAAGGGTGAAAAATGTACCATTCATGGAGACGGTTCTTCGTTAAGAACCTTTATCCATGTTTATGATGTATGTACTGCTGTTGAAATCTTACTTCATAATGGAAAATATGGTGAAATTTACAATATTGGTAGCGATCCATCGTATGAAAAATCTGTTATGGATATTGCTAAAATCTTAATTTCAATTATGAAGAATAGAAAGTTAAGCGAAAATGAAGACATTTCTGCTCATATTGAATATGTTGATGATAGACCTTTCAATGATAAAAGGTATTTCATTACAAACGAAAAATTAAAACAATTGGGTTGGCAACAAACTATTGCCCTTGAAAAAGGTATCAAACAACTATTTTATTAATATACACGCCAACCAATACTTCCATCTGACTGCATTGTTTCAACTAAATCATCACTACCAAAACTATTATTAAGTTCTGTGCTAATGTTATTTTTCATTTTATGCAAAATATTATTAATACTAGTGTGAATATCAGGTATCTTTTTGTAAGCTAGTAATTTTTTTTCACAAAGAAAATTATTACTCCTTTCACTTAAAAGGATCTTACTTTGCTCTTCCTGGGTGAAATTTTTCCATGTAAAGTCTTTATCAACTATATTTTTGTATGCATTCAATATCTCATTATGACTTATACGTCCAGGATTTACCATATTGTACGTCCCAGTAATTTTGTCTTGCATCATTTCAAACGATAGTGGAATAATATCGTTCAATACGGTCATAGAATTCGGAATGCTGCATATTTTTTCATAGTTTGTTATCTTTGTAATAAAATTCCGCGGATGAACTTCATCTGTAATTGGCATGCGAATACGCAAGTTTAATGCGTTTGTCTTCTTCATTAAGGTGTCAGTAAAACCTTTCACTACACTGTAGTTTGAACCGAAAAAATTAGGTGTGTCTTTCTCAGTAAATTTTTTCATGTTTTCAATTGAATGCTCCTCGTTATATGTGAAAATACAACCTGTACCAATGTATGTGAAATGAATATTATTACTATCACAAAACATAGCTAGCGACAAAGGAGAATACAAGTTATCGTTTATATTTTCATGCAACCTGCCATGATCCTGCAAATAATCAATAGTTGTAAATTCCTTACCATCACGAGATCCATGTGTTCTTCCCATGCAACAAACAACATGCGTTGCTTCTTGCGCTAAGATGTCCTGCAGAATTTCTTCACTTTCTGCGCGAAATAGCGAGTAAACACATTCAACACTGTTTTTTTTAAATAAATCTAAGTATTTTTTACCAATCCAGCCTTTATGTCCTATAAGATACACTTTCATTACAGAATTATAATATATTGTAATGAAATTATTTTAAATGTGTTTAAACTAAAAATAAAAATAATTGCCAAAGGTATATATGATTATTACAAATCCATCTGTGTCGTTTCTTTATCAAGAGGCACAAGAAACAGATAAACTTGAAGTTAGTAGCACTAACGCATTACTCGCATATTCTGGTAAATATACTGGAAGATGCCCAGAATCAAAACGTATCGTTAGAAGCGAAAAAACAAAGGGTATATGGTGGGGACATATCAACAAACCTATGACACCTGAATTATTCTCAATTTACTGCAAACACGCCAAAAAACTCCTTTTGGAAGATAATGAGATTAATACTTATCACATACAAGGATATGCTGGATGGGATAAGAAAAAACAACAAGTTGTACATGTTTACTGCAAAGAAGCATATCAAGCGCAATTTATGAAGAATATGCTCATTGAATACGACGATAATGACATAAGCGATTATACTGATTTTACCATATATAATGTTGGTATGTGTGATTTACGATCAGTTCAAGTTCCCAGTATGTTTCAGGATCCACTTCTTTCAGATACTTTAGTAGCAATAAATATTGATACGCGTGAAATGATTATATATGGAACAAGATACGCTGGAGAGATGAAAAAAGGTTTACTTACTTGGATGATGTATCACTCAAAAACAATTAATGAACTTTGCTTACATTCAAGTGCAAACAAATCTAAAGGTGATCAGGATGTTTCACTTTTTTTTGGAATGAGTGGTACTGGTAAGACAACTTTATCGGCAGATCCCAATCGAATACTTATTGGCGATGACGAACATATTTGGCACGATCATGGAATTTATAATATAGAAGGAGGATGTTATGCGAAATGTATTAATCTCTCTGAGAGCCATGAACCCGAGATATTTAACGCAATCAAGTATGGTAGCGTATTAGAAAATGTTGTTGTTGATGAAAACAAGCAAGTTGATTTTACATGTGGCGATATTACACAAAACACACGATGTAGCTATCCGTTATCATTTATTCCTAGTTCTATATGTGAAAATATTGGTGTTGGTAAACATCCTGATAGAATAATTTTTTTAACTTGTGATGTACTTGGTATTTTACCAGCATTATCAAAATTAAATCTTGAAGAAGCCATCAATTTCTTTTTGAGTGGTTATACATCCAAAATGACAGGTACCGAAGAGGGAATTAACGAACCTACACTTACTTTTTCTGCGTGTTTTGGAGAGCCATTTCTTATTTGGCATCCAATTGAATATGCTAGGTTGCTTCGTAAAAAAATTGTAGAAAATAACACTCCCGTTTGGTTGATAAACACTGGTTGGAGTAAAGATGTTGAAACTGGCAACTTCAAACGTATACCACTTAAACATACTAGAAAAATGGTTGATTTTATACATAAATATAGATCAACCGATATAAAATTTATTAATTACACAAAAACGTGTTTTAATCGTTTTAATTTTTATATACCGCAACACGAAATGCTTAATGATATACCAGAAAATATTTTATTTCCTCATAAATGCTGGTCTCAAAGTGAATGGCAACAGAAAATCGACTTTCTTAGCAGCAAGTTTGCTGAAAATTGGGTTTCTAAAATAAAACCTGTGAAAATAAGCTCTATTTAATTTTCTTTTTCTTTCTCGGTACCCTGTATTGTTTCATCAGTATTCAAAGATGAATGATATTTTGCTCTTATTTCTATAAGCTTTGCATCAACCCATTGTATAAATGTATCTATTTTGGAACAAAACATTACATCATTATTATACGTAATTTTTAAATTACGTATACCATTCTTAGAACTTTCAAGATCTTTCATTATATTGGACGCCATAACGTATTGTGCGTGCTGTGATGAATTCAAAAATAACTCAATCAACTCTGTTGAATTATTTAACACTTTTTCTATAAATGTTAATGTATTTTGTCTTGAATCAACATTCCAAATTGTTCTAGACAGTGTTGTTTTAAAGCAATCTAATTGCATAAACATTCCACCCACATTCATTTTTTCACCTTTTTGTATTTTAGATAAAAATTTTAACTTGCTTATTAATTCTTCACTACTATCCATTTACTTATATTTATTTATGCGTTATTTTTAAATCCGGATGCGATATCTTATTTAACCCAAACTTCAAAGAAAAACTCATTAATTGCCATACTAACTTCAGGATGTCTGTTTACATAAATACGACGGAAACCTTTTTCCACATACAAATCTTCTACAAATTTTCTGTTATTATCATTGAAATAGTCATTTTCCACAATGATCATTGAAAATTTATCAAGTATATCCGGATCATCCTGTAAAATGTGAAATAATGCACCTTCACAATCAGCTACTAATGTATCAAATGTTAAATTATATCGTTCTTCCAACTCTGGAATTGTGATATTTTTAACTTTATTATAACCTTCAATGAGATGATTGCTCGCAATTGTATTCCATGTATTTGCTTTTTGTAATAATTTTCGTTTTGAAAGTGCGCAACCCTCAACGTGAAATTTAAGGTTGTTATCATCTCGATTTTTCTTTAAACATTCTGCGACTTCTGCATCGCTTTCAAGAACTACTAAGTTTTCTTTATTATTTAACTTTGACCCAATAACCATACTATTGCGCCCTATATTACCTCCTAATTCTAATACAACAGCATCTGGTCTTACAAACTTATATGCCATAAATTGTTCATATGATTCATCACTTTTAAAATCACCATTACTGTTTAATACCCAACTTACATTGTGATTGAACGTATGTCCAGATTTTAAAATGTTTAATTCATTAATTAAAATATCATCACTTTTTTCTTTTGGAGTTGTTTCAAAGTCTATATCTTTATGAATATAAACATTTTCATATGTATTGTAAACTCTAGAATTGAGCCCATTATCAAAAATCTTAATATACTTTACTTCACCCCACACCGGATCACCAAACAATCTTGTTCTCATATGATCGTCGTTTGGAATACAAATCATTCCGCTATCTAAGGTTAATTTTTCTGAAACAATTTCAGAAACATCCACACGGTAATTGTCGTTTCCGTATAAAATTATCATTATATTAATATGTATTTAAAATCTTTAACTTTTTTATATATTCATTATTATTTCATGAATTTTTTTTTTTTTTTATTAAAATTTGAAAAGTTTTCTGGAAATATACAAGGAATTGTTTAAAAATTGGGGTTTTTAAATTAGGTTTTCAAAAACGTGAAAAAAAAAAAAAAAATGAAAGTCATTCACTACATATGTAGGGAATTTCTTGAAGGAAAGCCAAAAATTGATGTAGGCAGCTTCTCTAGTACTAAAAAAAAGTCTCCACGAAAACAAATTTAAATAAAATATTGTGAAATATTATAGAAAAATGGCAAAAACCGATGAAAAATTTTCCTTACCTACTTTTACAAAAAAAGGGGGTTTTTGTGAATACTGTGATTATTTTACAGCGAATAAAAAAGATTTTACTCGTCATTTAGCCACACGTAAACACGAAAAAATGTTTTTACAAATTTCTGAAAAACGAAAACAGGATGCCCAAAAATTAGAGGATAATGCAGCGAAAATAAAAATTTCAAAAAATGAAAAAATGAGACTGACCCAAATTTTGGGGCAAATCGACAAATTCTCTGCAAATAAAAAATCCCCAAAAAACGTATGTGAGTGGTGTAGTAAAGAATTTCCCTATAATTCTTGGTTATGTAGGCACTACATGACTTGTAAGGCCAAAAAAAAGAAGGAAAAAATGGGGAGAAATGAAAAATTCATATGCCATCTATGTAGTAAGGAATATAAATATAAGGGAGCATTCTCTAGGCACTACATGAAATGTTCTAAGACGATGAATAACAAAATTATAACTGAAAATAATTTATCAAACCAAGAAGACACCACATTTCTAAAATTGCTTCTAGAAAGCAATAAAACCAATAAGGAACTTTGTGAGAAAGTTTTGCAATTAGAATCAGAAAAACAACATATTATTCAAAATAATATCACAAATAATCAATATCAGAACAATAGTTTGAATATTAATGTATTTTTGAATGAAGACTGTAAAGACGCTATGAATTTGACTGATTTTATAAATCAGCTACAATTAACAGTTGATGATTTAGATTACACATCATATAATGGATATGTAAAAGGAATTAGCAATATTTTTATAAAAAATTTAACAGATATGGAACCTACAACGAGGCCAATACATTGTAATAATGTCCATAATCCTGAATTTTATATAAAAGATGAAGGAGCATGGGATGTTGATCATGAAAATCTAAAACTAAACAAAACAATTGATGATGTTGGTAAAAAACAGTTAAGTAAAATCAAAGAATGGGAAAGTGCCAATCCACATTGGAACACTACGGAAGAAGGGATAGGGAATTACATGAAAATGGTTAATACTATTATGGGTGGCAGTACCGAGGAAGAACGTAGTAAAAATAGAGAATTAATTAAAACACAAATAACAGAAACAGTTGAAATACCTGATACCAATTGTACTGAACCAGACAATTTAATTGAAGCCCAAAAAAAAATTGAAACCTAATAAACTAATAAATAATATCAATAAATAAGGATTGAATACACAATATAGTGGAAAATAATGTCAAAAAATACTAGCAAGCATTCTTCTGGACGTATTTCACCGACAACTAATGTTAAGTCAAAGAAACAAAACTGTTGTGAATGTTTTACTCCAATTGTGATACTTTTGTTTGGATTTTCAATAATTACTATTTTGCTGTATAATATTATTACAAGTATTATTGCAATCATTGAATTTTCACATGATGATGTAAAGGCTGTTTGTCCAAACTCGGAAATTTGGTGGTTTGTGCTATTTGTAGGAATCATTTGGCCTATTCTATCTGGGAAAGGAACTATGGAAAATATGTCCAAAGAGGAAACGAGTATTAATATAATGCTAACTACTGCATTGCTATATATAGTAATTCTAACAACACTTGTTGCATGGGCTTACGATCAACTCTGGGGTCTTCCTGGATTTGCAAATGATAGTTGTGCTATGGAACATTGGCAAGTTAAAAATACTACTGAAGGCGCTGATAACGACGG
>MDTA01053570.1_pt1 | contig 14629 bp, 10 predicted proteins | sample 811151 | NCBI WGS metagenome assembly MDTA01 (sample SAMN05326648, study PRJNA326480) | marine metagenome | isolation source: seawater | place: Indian Ocean: South | collected 2010 | reverse complement strand
TCTAGGAGTATTACTTTCACAAAAAAATAAAGTAGAAATCATTGAAATAGATCAAAAGAAGATTGATTTTATAAATCAAAAAAAATCATATATTGATGAAGAATTAATGCATCAATTCTTTGAAACCAAGAAACTCAATTTATCTGCAAAGCAATCAGATAGTGAATGCTTTAAAAAATCAGACTTTATAATTGTTGCAACTCCAACTGATTATGATGAAGAAACAAATTTTTTTAATGTTGAATCAGTTGAAAATGTTATTAATGATGTAATCAAATCAAATCCTGAAAGTATAGTCATTATAAAATCTACGATTCCTGTTGGTTTTACTGAAAGAATGAGGCAAAAACATCATACACAAAAAATTTATTTCTCGCCTGAATTCTTAAGAGAAGGCAGTTCTCTTAATGACAATTTAAATCCTTCTAGAATTATAGTTGGTGGCAAAGATAAAAATGCTAAAGAATTCGCAGACCTATTAGCAAAAAATACAATAAACGCTCTACCATCTAATAAAATTATTTTCATGGATTCCACTGAAGCAGAGGCAGTTAAATTATTTTCTAATACATACTTGGCAATGCGTGTTGCATTTTTTAATGAGTTAGATTCTTACTGTGAATCAAATGGTCTTAGAGCTTATGATGTGATTAATGGAGTCAGCTTAGATAGTAGAGTTGGCAACCATTATAATAACCCTAGTTTTGGTTACGGTGGATACTGTCTTCCAAAAGATACAAAACAACTTTTGGCGAACTATGAGAATGTGCCAAATAATATAATTAGGGCTATAGTTGAAGCAAATTCTACAAGGAAAGATTTTATTGCACATTCCATCATCAAACAAAAACCTAAAGTAGTTGGAATTTACAGACTTGTTATGAAAAAGGGTTCAGATAACTATAGGTTTAGTGCAGTCTTAGGAATAATGAAAAGATTAAAAGCAAAAGGCATTAAAGTAATTATTTATGAGCCTACTTCAACTGTCAAAGATATTTACAATTCTAAAATCCTAGAAGACCTACATGAGTTTAAAAAGCAATCTTGTATTATTCTCGCGAATAGAAATGAAGAGGCTCTTGAAGACGTTTCATACAAGGTTTATACAAGGGATATTTTCGGAGAAAATTGATGAAAATTTTAGTCACAGGCGTTGCTGGTTTTATTGGTTTTCATACTGCAAAAAAACTTTTAGCTGAACATGAAGTTACTGGAATTGATAATATAAACAATTACTACGATCAATCATTAAAGTTAAGAAGACTCAAAGAACTTGAAAATTTTGATACCAAAAAGAATTTCAAGTTTTTTGAAACCGATATTTCTGAAAAAGATACATTAAGTAAAATATTTTCAGAAAATTTTGATTGCGTTATTCATTTAGCTGCACAAGCTGGAGTCAGATATTCAATCGAAAATCCGTATGCATACAATAAGTCAAATGTAACAGGATTTTTAAATATTCTAGAAAATGCAAAAATAAAAAAAATAAAACATTTAATTTTTGCTAGCTCCAGCTCTGTTTACGGCTCAAATATAAAACAACCATTTTCGGTTAATGACATGACAGATTTTCCTGTGTCAGTATATGCAGCAACAAAAAAATCTAACGAAGTTATGGCTCATGCTTATAGCCATTTATTTAATATTCCTATGACGGGGCTGAGATTTTTTACAGTCTATGGCCCCTTTGGTAGACCAGATATGGCGTACTTCAATTTTACTAAATCAATATTTGAGGAAAAAGAAATCCAAGTATTTAATGAGGGAAACATGAAAAGGGACTTCACATACATTGATGATATTGTTGAAGGGATTGAAAAAATTTTAGATTTTATTCCAAATAAAAATGCAAATTATCTCACCAATTCAAATGCTCCATTTCGTTTATTAAACATAGGAAATAATAATCCTGTTAAATTAGAAGAATTCATTGAGATTCTAGAAAAAAAATGTAAGAAAAAGGCTATCAAGACTTATCTGCCCATGCAGCAGGGAGATGTCGAGGAAACCTTTGCAGATATTGATGATCTTTCTAAACTTACTGGTTTTTCACCAAAAACAACACTAAGCGAAGGGCTTGGCAGGTTTGTTGATTGGTACAAAAAATATTACGAGATTGAATGAAAAAAATTGAAGACTTAAAAATTGCCGTTATCGGTTTAGGTTATGTTGGTTTGCCTTTGGCTAACGCATTTGGCAAGTTTTATACGACATTTGGATACGATATAAATGAAGAACGTATAAGCGAATTAAATTTAAATATTGATTCTACCAATGAATTGACTTCAAAAGATCTTGAAGAAACAAAAGTGCAATTTACATCATCTTCTGATGATATTGCTAAATGTGACATCTATATTATTTCAGTTCCTACACCTGTAAATAAGGAAAAAGAACCTGACATGACGATAATTCTTAAAGCATCTGAAGATATCGGAAAAATATTATCTAAAAATAATATTGTTATTTATGAGTCTACTGTTTATCCAGGTGCCACTGAGGAAGACTGTGTTCCAATCCTAGAAAAGGTTTCAGGTTTAAAACTAAATGTTGATTTTTCAGTAGGATATTCTCCTGAGAGGATTAATCCTGGAGATAAAGTTAACAAGATAGATAGTATTGTGAAGATTACATCAGCATCAAACGAAAAAGCTCTAACAGTTGTTGATAGCCTTTATAATTCGATAGTTAAAGCTGGAACACACAAAGCACCAAATATAAAGGTCGCCGAAGCCGCCAAGGTCATTGAAAACACACAAAGAGATTTAAATATTGCTTTAATAAATGAACTCTCAATTATCTTTAGCAAGTTAGATATTGATACTAATGAAGTCTTAAAAGCTGCGGAAACAAAGTGGAACTTTATACCTTTCAAACCAGGTCTAGTTGGAGGTCATTGTATAGGTGTTGACCCTTATTATCTCACGCATAAAGCTGAAAGCATTGGATATAAACCAGAAGTCATATTGGCTGGCAGAAAACTCAATGACAGAATGGGCGTTTATATAGTAAAAAAATTACAACAAAAAATGCTGGAAAAAAATATTTTGATAAAAAAATCAAAAGTTCTTCTGATGGGTTTTACATTCAAAGAAAATTGTCCTGATACTAGAAATACAAAAGTTATAGATGTCTATAATGAACTAATCTCTTGTGATGCTCTTGTTGATATTTATGATCCTATTTGTAGCAAATCTGAAGTCAAAGATGAATATGGGATAGATCTCAAGCATGAGTTAAATGATGAAGATTATGATGCAATAGTATTCTGTGTTGCCCATGATGAGTTCAAAGAATTTGAGGAAATCTATGTAAAAAGTTTATGCAAAGACCCATGTGTGATTTTTGATTTGAAACATTTATTTTCAGCTAGTATGGTAGATTTTAGGTTGTAAGTTTTATGTCTAGATATACTGAAATTTCAAAACAGCTTCTGGAGGAGCCCAAGAAGTGGCTAATTACAGGAGTTGCTGGGTTTATAGGATCAAACATATTAGAAGAATTACTTAAACTTAACCAAGAAGTTGTAGGCATAGATAATTTATCGACTGGTTTTTTACAGAACCTCAATGAAGTGAAAGAAAATGTTGGCAAAGAAAATTTTGATAACTTCAAATTTATAAATACAGATGTCAGCAAAGAAAGTTTCAATGATATTTCCTATGAAAAAATAGATTATGTATTGCACCAAGCTGCTCTTGGTTCAGTTCCACGTTCAATCAATGATCCAATAACATCTCATATAGCAAATGTAGATGGTTTCTTGAATATTTTAAATTTTGCAAATGATTCTGACATTAAAAGTTTTGTATATGCCAGTAGTAGTTCTGTTTATGGGGATCATCATGAATTGCCAAAAAAAGAAAAAAATATTGGTAAACCTTTATCTCCATATGCTGCTACAAAGTACATCAATGAAATTTATGCAGAAGTTTTCAAAAAAGTATATTCTTTTGATTCGATAGGTCTTAGGTACTTCAATGTTTTTGGCAAAAGACAAGATCCAAATGGTAGTTATGCAGCAGTGATCCCAAAATGGATTAATAAAATGGCTAAGAATGAGGAAATTGAGATTTTTGGAGATGGAGAAACAAGTAGGGATTTTTGCTATGTAGATAATGCAGTTCAAGCAAATATTTTGTCAGCTCTTTCTCCAAAAGAATCAAAAAATCAAATTTATAATGTAGCAGTTAACAAGCAAACCACGCTGAATGAGGTTTTTAATTTAATTAAAGAAGAGCTTCAAAGCAACTCAATTGCATATACCAGGACCCCGATATATAAAGATTTTAGACAAGGTGATGTTAGACATTCACTAGCAGATATTTCCAAAATTACTGAAGAGCTCTCTTATAGGCCTTCACATAGCATCCAAGAAGGCTTAAAAAGTACTGTTAGTTATTTTTTAGGAAAATAATTTGAAGAAGAATTTTTTGCTTGAAGTAATGTTGCTTGGATCAGGTTTAAGAAATCTAGAATCATTTGGGTCTGATAAAAGAGAGATAGATTACTATGAAGAAATTCAAAACAGCTTCGATGTTTACCTATTTGAATACGGAAAACGTTCTGATAATTTTCCAGGTGAAAATATAAGATTTAAAAACAAATGGCTACAATCATTTTTTGCTCCTTTAAAAACAAAACTTAATCTTAAAAATATAAATGGTGTCATAAGAACAAAGCAGCTTTGGGGTGCATGGAGTGGTTTTCTTTATAAAATAATTTTTAAGAAGAAATTAATTATTAGATGTGGGTATATTTGGAGTAAGTCACTAATAATCGAAAAAAAAATAAAACTAGGTTTCTTTAAACAATTAATAAGACTGATAGAGAAAACTCTTCTTCTTACAGCTGATGAATTAATCTGCACGACAAAAGAAGTACATGATTATTATCAGAGATACTTCAATAGAAAAATTCATATTGTTCCGAACCCATTTAATACTAAAAAATTTTTTAACATCAAATCAAGCGAAAATAGGCATTATGATTTTTGTTATGTGGGCAGATTAAGTGAATTAAAAAACATTAAAAAAATGATAACTGTAGTAGGCGATTTAAAAATGGTTATTGCTGGAGATGGAGATGAGAAGAAACAGCTCACCAACCCAAATCTTGATTACAAAGGATTAATATCAAATGACAATTTGCCGGAACTATTTAACTCCGCGAAATGCTTTATTTCTTTATCTAAAACTGAGGGAAATCCTAAAGCTGTTTATGAAGCTATACTTTGTGGATGTTATCCATTCTTATCTGATATACCTGCACATAGGAATATTGTTGATGAATTAGGTTACGGACATTTAGTTCCATTAGATAATGAAGAAATTATCGATAAGGTTGATAGTTTTAAGATTGATCAATTTAAATTGGATATTTTCAGTAAAAAATTCACATTAGAGACTATAGTTAAAAGAGAAGTAGAGATTTTAGAAAAATTAGTTGTATGAAATTATATTATTTCACCACCTCAGAATATAAATCTAAAAATGCAAACTTTATAAATACTGATTGCATGAGCAAAGAATTCAGTTCTCTATTAGATGAGAGTTATTCATTTTTTTATAACTATGAAAAAGAAACTGTTATAAAAGAAAAGAAGCAGACTATATTTTCTTTAAAAGCATCAAAAGGTAAATTAGGTCTAAGCCTTTTTTATCTTAAATCGTTCTTAAAAGTATTCAGTAAACTGCAAAATGAAGACATTATCTTCACAAGAAGTAAGCAAATAATTTTATTGGCAGCAATTTTTTTTAAAGGCACAAGCTGCATAGAAATGCATGGTGGAATAGTGAGTCTTTTTGATAAGTTTTTATTTTTTTTCTTATCTAAATTTAAAAAAATTAAGTTTGTAGTTATCTCAAACGCAATAAGAGTCGAACTATTAAAATTTGTAAATGAAGAAAAAGTTTTATTAGCCCGTGACGCACATAATTTTGAAATCTTAAATAATACAATCTGCCTTAATCAGCCGCTTAGAGTGGGATATTTTGGATCCCTCACAAAACAGAAGGGTTTAGGCATTATCAAGAAGATAATTAGACATAATAAGCAACTGCATTTTTATGTTTATTCTAAAGATCAAGATGTCCTTGAAGCAGATCATAGTAATTTAATCGAATATAAGTATATTGAGCATTCTCAAGTACAAAAAAAAATAATGAACGTTGATGTATTATTGCTTACAGTTGATTATCAAGGATCTAAAGATCTAATAAGCAGGTATACTTCTCCAATCAAACTATACGAATATTTATCAACAGGAAAGCCAATAATTTGCAGCAATAGCAAAGTTCTTAAAGAAGACGTCAATTCAGAATTAGTATATTTTTTTGAAAATGATCTTGAAACATTCACGAATCAAGTCAATTCTATTCTTGAAGTAGAGCCTTGTCCTGTAAAAATTAAATTAAGGAAAGAGCTTGCATCAAAAAGAACATGGAAAGAAAGAGCAAAAACAATTCTGAGTTTTTTAAATGATTAAGTTCTTGTTAGTTTTCAATTTTATCTTTGGCATCAAAATAGGACCTTACTTTGATACAACAAATATTGCTTCACTGCTGTTAATTTTTTGGTATCTATCAAGATTAAAAATATCAAAGCTTGAGTATGGGCTCTTAATGATTTCAATATTAATTGCAATTTACCAAATTTTTATAATATCTATAAATAACGCATTTTATGACACATGGCACTTATTTCAGGGAATAAGGCATTTAATCAATTTAGTAGCAGTATTTATTCTCATAAGAATTTTAGATTTTAATGAAATATTGAAGCTAATTGTTTATTCAGTAGTGTTGCACTCAATATTTGTTTTAGCTGGAATGTTCGTTCCAGAAATTAAACAGGCTACAATCGCTTTAACAGGATTTGTAGATAAATCTGAATTGAGATTTTCTGGGCTCACGCAAAGTTATGGCATTACAGCAATCCTACACTCATTTGGTATTTTGATTCTGCTAGAGTACAGAAAGATTTTTTCAAATAATTTTAATTTCTTTAGTATTGCAATAATAGTTTTATCACAAATCTTTCTTGCAAGAATAGGTTTATTATTCAGTCTTATCTATTTGGTAATTTACTTCAGAAATTTTATAAAACTATCAAACATAACCTATATGATAGTTTTTTTTATAGGAATAAATTATTTGATAACACAACTTACAGACTATGAAGAACTTATTTCACTTTCTTTATACCGTGCAACAGATGTGTTTATTTTATTTTTTGAGCCGGAAGAAGTTGCTGCTTTAGGAACTCTAACAAATACTAATATGAATAATTCAACCTTTCTAGAAATGATTTTTGGCTCTGGACACTATGGCAGAGGAGATTTAAATACATTGATCAATAATGATATTGCTTGGTTGCATCTTTTCTCACTTGGTGGATTTTTTTTAATCTTACTAATTATGTCGTTATATGTTATGCCTTTTCAGAAAATAGGATTCAATCTTTTTTTTGTGATTCTGCTCTTGACTCTATTAATCTGCAACATTAAAGAATCATTTCTTTTAACAAGATCTATTACACCTTTATATTTTATCCTCTGTCTCTCATATATAAGAAATTTTCAATACATAAAAGATAGCGGGTAAAAAAAAAATAAGTTGTTATAATCCGCAAGTATATGATTGATGTGCTAATTTCGACAAGAAATGACAATACAGAACAAATTTTGGAAACCCTACAAAATCTTGATGGTCTTGAAGAAAATATAAATTTTAAAATTTTATTGGTAAATGATTCTTCAAAAAAACTAAATCTTGATCAATTATCAACGAACATAAAGTCAAGAATTAATTTAATCAAGACCCCAATGAGAAAAGGATTAGCATTTGCACTTAATTACGGAGCTTCTTATGGCAACTCAAAATATATTGCTCGTTTAGATCAAGGTGACTTATCTGATAACCAGAGATTTGTTGATCAGCAAAACGAATTGAAAAGAAATGAAAAACTTGCATTTGTGGGGCTTCAATCAAAGTTAAATTATCTCAGAGATGATGGCAGCATAGCTTATTCTGAAGAATCATCTGGCCCCATTAGCACAAAAAAAATGAGGAGCTTGTTAAAAATAAAAAATCCGTTAGTTCATGGTAGTGTGATGCTAAAAAGAGCATGTTTTGAAGACGTTGGTGGCTACAAAGAAGATTTTATTCTGGCTCAAGATTATGAGTTATATCTTAGGTTGCTTAAAAATTCATATGAAGGAATGATTATAAAAGGTCCATTGCACTCCCATAATTATAGTAAAGCCTCAAATACAATTAAAAAAAATAAAAAATCTAGATTTTTTGGACTTAAAGCAAGATTAATTAATTATCAAATTAAAGATTATTTTAATTTAATATTTCTAGTAATGATGTTAAAAGACCTCTGCTTGCTCTTGGTACCATCAAAGCTAATACAATTAATCAAACGATTAAAATATGCATGAAAATATAATTTTAGAGTACCAGAATAGAATCTTTCCCTTCTACTCAGATTCTTCAAAAAAAGAATCAGTATATTCTAATTTGTATCACCTATCTCTATCCCTTCTTCTAGACAATCATAAAGTAACCAAACAAACACTTGAATATTTAAATAATAAAACAAATGAGCAGGGATTTTTAAACATTGATACAAAAGAAATTAAAGGTAATCATTCACAAAATTATATAAACCTTCACATGAGCTCTATCTTTTATCAAACCCAAGACATAAATCAAAAGATGGTAAATTACTTACATAAGAATGCTAAACATATACAAGAAAACTTTATAAATTTAGACTTCTCGAATGCATGGAGCATCAGCAATGAGCTGATGGCTTGGTCAACTTTATTTGCACGATATGCAAAATACGATGACGGCAAATCATTGGAAAATTTAGCTAAATTTCTTCTCTCACATGATTCATTCCAAAAAGGTTTGTGGGTCTCTCAATCAAAAAGACATCGAGGCACAATAAATTCAATTGCTGCAACATTCCATTATTTGCCAATGTATATGTATTTAAACATTAGAGTTCCTGGATCACGTAATTACTTAAAAGTAATAAATTCAATAAAATTGAGAAATGGATTTTTCTCAGCACCAAAAGGTTATGTCTGTATAGACTATGATGTCATATTTTTATTGTTTTACTTTCTCTTTTTTTACTCTGATGATCTTGATGAGAATGAGCGAAGAGATGTTGAATTAATTTTAACTGAGCATAAAGAAGCATTACTTAACATTCAGGGAAGTGATGGAGGTTTTCCAGAATATGGCATGCAAAACGATGTATTGGCTGTGATCTCAATGTGTATAGGAAATTTCTTCAAAAATAAGGACCTCCATTCATTGCTTTGGAACACAAAAAAAATATATGAAAACAAATTTCAAAAAGAAAAAATAATTTATTCAAACTCTGTTTCATCATGCGGATCTAAGCTACATGAATCAAATATTTTTTCTTCGTGGTTCAGGCTCTTAACACTTGAGTTATTAGAAAGTTGTAGTGTTCTTCTTAATAATTTTGGAAGCTTAAAGTTAGACACAAGATCAGATATACCGGGACTAGGATACAATCCTGTAAGAAGTTTAATTAAAAAAACATTAGAATAGTCGGGTATGTGTGGCATTGCCGGTTATTTATTAAAAGAGAAAACATTAACATTTGAATCTGAAAAAGTTCTCAATTTAATGGCTAAATCATTGCATCATAGAGGTCCTGATGCCGGAGCAATATGGTCTAGCAATGAAGAAGGAATAGGCCTTGCCTTTAGAAGGCTTGCAATACAAGATTTATCTGACAATGGTATGCAGCCGATGCATTCTTCTAATGACAGGTTTGTAATCGTTTTTAATGGTGAGATTTATAACCATTTAAATCTGAGAAATGAAATTGGCAAAAATCATGACTGGAAAAGCTCTTCAGACACTGAAACACTCCTAGAAGCATTTTCGTTGTGGGGGGTTGAAAAGACGTTAACTAAAGCAGATGGAATGTTTTCTTTATGTTTGTACGATAGAGACAAAAACTTTCTTTATTTTGCAGTGGATAGATTTGGTGAGAAGCCATTGTATGTAACTGAAACCAAAGATGCTTTTTTCTTTGCATCAGAACTTAAAGCAATCAATTCATTGCAAATTGATGGTTTAAATCTTGATCTAGATTCTATGGTTTCATATACAAGATATAACTATATTCCTGCTCCAAAAACTATTTATAGGAATACTATTAAACTCGAAGGTGGCACTTATCTTTGTATCAATACTAAAACAGAGAATTATTTTACTAAAAAAACTTACTGGTCTCTAAAAGAAGACATTATTGATCAAAGAAAGAAAAGCAATAATTCTTTTGAAGAAGCAAAGAAAAATATAGATAAGCAAATTCAAAAAACTGTAAAAAAACAGATGATTTCTGATGTTCCAATTGGCTGTCTTCTTTCAGGAGGTATTGATTCTTCTATTATTACAGCAATTGCTGCAAAAATTAGTAATCAAAAGATTAGAACGTTTTCAATGGGCTTTGAAGATAAGAAATTTGATGAATCATCTCATGCAAAAAAAATAGCTACTTTCTTAGGAACGCAACATACCGAATATTTTGTTTCAATGAATGATGCAAAAGATCTTATTCCAAAAATTGTTGACATTTATGATGAGCCATTTAGTGATTCATCTCAGATTCCTACACTTATGCTTACAAGTTGTGTATCAAAATCAGTAAAAGTTGCATTATCTGGGGATGCTGGTGATGAAATATTTGGTGGTTATAATAGATATAGATTCATAGAAAAAATTGATAACTTTTCATCAAAAAACCCAAAATTTGTAAATAATTTCATAGCTTTTGGCCTTAATAATCTCAACTTCAAAAGTCGTGCAGAGAGAATTTATAATGCATTTTCAAATTCAAACAAAAGAATTCCTCAGTTAACTGAAAAGTTAGATAAAGTTGCTGCTCTCTTAAAAGAGGAAAACAGAGATAATATGTATCTAAGGTCGTTAAAAACCTTTACTTCAAGTGATGATCTTTTTCATAAAGAATTTGTTTTTCAAGAACCAACTATAGAACTTTCAGGAATTAAAAATTTTACTGAGAAAATGATGCATGTAGATTCTATTAATTATCTGCCCCATGATATTTTGGTAAAAGTTGACCGAGCTGCAATGCATTACAGCCTAGAAACTCGAATACCTTTTCTTGATCCTGACCTCGTAAAGGCTGCTTGGTCATTGCCGATAGATTACAAAATAAGAGAGGGAAAAGGTAAGTTCATATTAAGGGAAATACTTAAGAATTACATACCTGAAAACATATTTGAAAGACCAAAAAAAGGCTTCAATGTTCCTCTTGATTCATGGTTCAGATCATCTTTGAAAGAGTGGATGCACGATATATTGAATGAAAAAACCATTAAATCTCAAAAAATCTTTAATCACAAGTATATAAATGAGCTTCTTTCGAAGCATGCCAATTCCCAATGTAACAATGGATCTAAAATATGGAATTTAGTAATTATGCAGTCATGGATTAATAAAAATATAGGCTAAATTATGAAGATTTTATATGTTGTCAATCATGTTTCATTTTTTGTATCTCACAGGTTGCCTATTGCATTAGAAGCAAAAAAAAGAGGACATGAAGTAGCACTTCTTACTGGCAAAGAAGCAAGTTCAGAGATGGAAAAATATGCATTATTAAAACTTAGAAATGCCGAAATAGACCATCATCTAGTTAATTTTAAAAGCGATGGCATTAATCCATTTTTAGAGTTATTTCATCTATTTACTGCCATAAAAAAAATAAAAAAATACAACCCTGATGTTATTCACTCAGCTTCTCCAAAAGGGAACTTATATGCTGGCTTATCAGGAATATTCATAAAGACAAAGCTTCTAATTATTTCTATTTCTGGACAGGGCTTTATGAACACAAAATCAAAAAAATTGACTTATTTAAGAAAGGCATTAGGTTTTGTTTTGCAGAAAATGTACAGCCTTATTTATTCTTACAAAAATAAAAAAATTATTGTACAAAATCATGATGATAAGGGGTTTTTAAAGGAGAAATATAATATTGAGGAAAAGGATATAGTTCTCATTAAAGGCTCAGGTGTGAATATGGATTTATATTACAAAACTGACATTAATAATAAAAAAAATCAAATTCTTTTTCCTGCAAGAGTGCTTTTTGATAAAGGAGCAATTGAATTTTTTAAATCAGCTGAAACTTTAAAAAAAGAGTTTCCTTCCTGGAATTTTTTAGTTGCTGGGGCATCTGATTATGCAAGCCCATCAGCCATTCCAAGAAATACTATAGAGGATTATGTCAACTCGGGTGCAATTAGTTATTTGGGCCATGTTGAAGATATAGATAAGCATTTTAGAGAATCAAGAATAGTATGCTTGCCATCATATAGAGAGGGTTTCCCCAAGGCGCTTATGGAAGCTTCAGCAGCAAGTTGTGCTGTTGTTACAACAGATGTTACGGGTTGTCGTGATGCAATAATTGACAAAGTTACAGGGATCCTTGTAAAGCCAAGGAATGTAGATCTCTTAACAGAGGCTTTACGAGACTTATTATTGAATGAAGACAAGATAAATCTTTATGCAAAGAATGGTTTTGAGCACGCAAAAGAAAATTTTTGTCAAAAAAAGATTATTGCAGATATTAATGACTTATATGATTAATAATAATTCATAAAAAATTTACAATCTGCTAGAATAAACCACTCATGAAACATTACAAAATACTATTTTTTATATTATTAAGCTCGCTTATCTACTCACAAGATATTCCTGTTTCTGTAATTAATGACTTAACTCCTGAACAAATTGCTCAATTGCAAGAATTACAACAAGACGAACCTATTGAAGAGCAAGTCATTGAAGATGTTCCAGAATCTTCTCTAAATGAAAATGAAATAAGAGGAAGTCTTTTTTTCGGCTTTGATTATGTTAGGACAACACCTACAAGTATATCTGCCACAACTGATTTACCAGTTCCGAATGATTATGTTGTAACCTTTAATGATGTATTAAGAATCAATCTCACGGGAACAAAAAGAACTATTTTTAATCAGCAAGTATCTCTTGACGGGTCAATTCAATTCCCAGAATTAGGACCTATTAGTGTTGCTGGTGACACTTTTAAAGAAGTTAAAAACAGGCTAAAAAATCTAGTCAATAATAGTTATGTTGGGGTCGAAATAGATGTTTCTTTAGCAGAATTAAGTGCAAAGAAAATAACAATCATTGGAGCTGTTGATAAGCCAGGCGTTTATCTAGTAAATCCATTTACAACTATTTCTAACTCCTTGGCATATGCTGGTGGGATAAGTGATTACGCTTCATTGAGAACAATAAAACTTATCAAACCCTGGGGAGAAATTCACAACTTTGATTTGTATGACTTATTAATAAAGGGTGAAAGAGATGGTGATATAACAGTCGGAGCCGGAGATACAATCATAGTAGGTACAACTACAAAATTTATATCAATATTAGGTGCTGTTAAAAGAGAAAATGTTTATGAATACTTAGATGGAGAAAATGTTAGCGATATTATTGATTTTTCTCTTGGATTTACTGGAGATGCAAATCTTGAAAACATTGCTCTAAGTACTATAAAAAACCAGAAATTAATTACAGAAAATTATAATTATCCAGTTGTAAGAAAATTAGATGGAATTTCTCAAATTGAGGTTTTTGCAAAAGTTGTAAGAAAAAATTTAGATATACGAGTATTTGGGCCTCTAAATAACTCAGGATATTTTGAATATGAAATTTACTCTAACCTAAAAGAATTAGTTCAAAAATTGGAACTTGGAGATAATGTCTACCCATTTCTTGGTATAGTTGAGAACATTTCTGAAGATGGTGCTATGAAAGACTCTCAGCTTTTTTCACTGCATGACAAAACAACGCATGACATTAAATTGAAGCCAAATTCAAGAGTTTTTATATTCTCAAATGATGATATAAATCAATATGTTTCCACCGGAGAACAATCTTTTACTTCTTTTGACATTTCAAAAAGAGGCAATGAAAAAATTAGAGACTACAGTTTAACTTTACAATTTAGATCTGAGGAGATAAATTTCCCCATTTTTGGTAAATACAAGCCTATTGATTTAATTAGATTTTTAAACTTAGACAAAGATGCAATCTTGGAGAATCAGGTATCTTATGTAGCCCCATTACCCAATCTAAAAAAATCTGGAAATATGTATGATATGGAACTTGGATCAGAGAAATACGCAATCCTTTCTTTTAAATCAGTTGAAAGTGACTTGATTAAAATCCAAGTTAGAGGTGAAGTAAATCTTAAGGGTGATTATTATGTGTCTCCAAACACAACACTTAACGATTTATATAGTATTTTTGGCGGACTAAAGGAAACAGCAGATTCTGACATTGCAATACTTTCAAGAGTGTCAGTAAGGGAGAGGCAATTGGAATCATTAAGCTTAGCCAAGCAGCAACTCAAAGAATTTTTAATCGCTAATTCAACACGAAATAATGCAACTTTTGGCCCAACATTCACAGCATTAATTGATTCTGATATCTCTGAAGGAGCATTAGGCAGAATCGCAGGAGATTTTTCAATTGATTCAGACATAAAAGATGATTTTACTTTT
>MDTA01093483.1_pt1 | contig 14632 bp, 11 predicted proteins | sample 811151 | NCBI WGS metagenome assembly MDTA01 (sample SAMN05326648, study PRJNA326480) | marine metagenome | isolation source: seawater | place: Indian Ocean: South | collected 2010 | reverse complement strand
AATTGTGCTGAAGATCCTAAATTGAAAAAAAATCTTCGAAGAGCTTTAAAAACAAATTTTGATCATAAATTTTATGAGGTTTTTAAAATCGAAACGCAAAACTACAAATAACTTTCCCAAAAAGGAATATAATTAAAATAAAGTTCTTTATTTAATTATTTAGAGCATATTAAAAACTCAATGACTCTCAGCGATAAAATCAGAATATATGAACTTTCCAGGGATCTAAATCTGGATAATAAAGACATATTGGATGCTGCACAAAAGCTTGCCATTAATGTTAAAAGTCACAGTAGTTCAATTAGTATTGTTGATGCTAAAAAAATTAAAAACCTCATTAGTAAAAATAATCCCAAAAGTAAAAATATTATTTCAGTTAATAAATCATCCTTAAAATCTACCCCTCCCAAAAAACCAATTAAGCAAGATGAAGACACTAATAAAAATAAGGCAGCAAACTTAGCTCACAAAAATAGAAACCTAAAAGAAAGCAACCCTTCAAAAACGTTGTTATCAAAACCTAGTATTTCTAAATTTAATTCAAAAAATAATATTACTAAAAAAGAAACCTTAAATGCTCCACAAATTATTTCTACCTCAAAACCAAGTATTGATATAAAAAATAGCACAAGTCCCTTAAACTCAAAACAAAGCGAAGATAAAGCTAAGCAAAAAAACAGATTAAATAATAAAAACGAACAATCTCCAAAAGCTCCAAAACCTCCAATTCAGCTCATAGAGAAACCAAAAAGTTTTATCAAACCTTCAAATGATAATTTGAAAAACAAGTTAAATAATTCAAACCAACCCAAAAATACTCGAAATACAAATACCAGCCGTTTTGATAAAAATTTAAAGAGTCCTGCAGCAAATAAACCTAATAAACCAATATCTAACACTCCTGAACTAGTTGGAGCGCCTATAAGAAGGGACAATACCTTTAATAAACAAACACCTATTAATAAACAAAATTCTTCGTACAAACAAACATCTAACAATAGATCTAATAACACAACAAGAAATGGTGGGATAAACAGACCTGGTAGCCCTAACAGAGCAAATTCTGGGAATAGATCTCCTATGACAAATAGATATGGTGGACCAAATAGGCCAAACATGCCCAATAGAACGGGAAGTCAGAATAGATCCATTGCAGGTAACAGGGGCGGAATCGCTAACAGACCTACTTCTCCTGCCAGAAAAGGCGACTTCAATAAAAATGGCTCTAAATATAGTAGACAAATTGGTTCTGGGGTAAGAAAACCAGTAGCTCCGAATGAGTTAATGCAGCTTCAAAAATCACGTTCTGCAAATAACGAAAAAAATATTCAAGCAGATTATAAAAAGCCTAAACCAATTGATGCGCCTAAGCAGAAGCCTAAAGCTCCTGCCTCAAGACCTAATTCAATTGCCCCTGCAAAGAAAGCTCCTCATAGAACTAGTAATACCTCCAAAAAACCAGGTAGAACTGACTGGGATGATTCTGCAAAACTAGAAGCATTGAGAAATAAGAGTCCTCAAAAACAAAGACAGAAAGTTCATATTATTGGAGAGAATGATGATTCCTTAACTACTGAGACTAGCGGATTTGCAGGCGAACAAAAGACATCTATACTATCTGCAAGTTTAGCAAGACCAAAGAAAGTAAAGACTGAAAGTGAGAAATCCACAAAATCTAGTAAACAGCTTAAGAAGAAGAAAAAAGAGACTACTCGACAAAGGCAAAAAAGGAGAGCGATGGAATTGCGTGCCTCAAGAGAAGCTAAACAAGTCAGGCCTGAAATGATAATTGTGCCCGAAGACAATTTAACCGTTCAAGAATTAGCAGATAAGCTCAGTTTAGAAAGTTCTGAGATAATCAAATCTTTATTCTTCAAAGGTATTACCGCAACAGTCACTCAATCATTAGATTTAGCCACTATTGAAACTGTTGCTGAAGAATTTGGAGTACCTGTATTACAAGATGATATTGAAGAAGCTGCAAAGAAAACAGTTGATATGATTGAAAAAACTGATATTGATAATTTAATAACAAGACCACCTGTCGTAACAGTAATGGGTCATGTAGATCACGGAAAAACTAGTCTTCTTGATTCAATCAGAAAATCAAGAATAGCATCGGGTGAAGCAGGTGGAATCACTCAGCATATTGGTGCATATCAAGTTGAAGTAAAACATGAATCTAAGTCAAGAAAACTTACTTTCTTAGATACTCCAGGTCATGCTGCTTTTACTGCTATGCGAGCACGAGGAACTAAAGTAACTGACATTGCTGTTTTAGTGGTAGCGGCTGATGATGGGGTAAGGCCTCAGACTCTTGAAGCTATTAGTCATGCGCGAGCTGCCAAAGTACCCATAGTAGTAGCTATTAATAAAATTGATAAAGAAGGTTCTTCTCCAGATAGGGTTAAACAAGAATTATCTGAAAAAGATCTAATCGCTGAAGATTGGGGTGGAGATACTGTAATGGTTCCTGTAAGTGCAATAAAAGGTCAAAATATAGATAAACTGCTCGAAATGATTCTGTTAGTATCTGAAGTTGAAGATCTACAAGCCAATCCAGAAAGATTAGCTAAAGGTACAGTTATCGAGGCACACTTAGATAAAGCAAAAGGTCCAGTAGCAACTTTATTAATACAAAATGGCACTCTAAAATCAGGCGATGTTCTTGCCGCTGGTTCTGTATTAGGAAGAATTAGAGCAATGGTTGACGAACATGGTAACAGAATTAAAGAGGCAGCTCCATCTTTCCCTGTAGAAGCTTTAGGCTTCAGTGAAGTTCCAACAGCAGGAGATGAATTTGAAGTTTATCCAGATGAAAAATCAGCAAGAATTGTTGTTGGAGAGAGAGCTACAGATGCTAGAGCAACTAAATTAGCCCAACAAATGGCTTCGCGTAGGGTAAGTTTATCCTCACTTTCTAGCCAAGCGAATGAAGGTGAGCTTAAAGAATTAAATTTAATCCTAAAAGCAGATGTACAGGGTAGTGTAGAAGCAATTCTAGGTTCGTTAGAACAACTTCCTAAAAATGAAGTTCAGGTTAGAGTACTATTATCGGCACCTGGTGAAATAACAGAAACAGATATCGATTTAGCTGCCGCTTCAGGATCAGTAATTATTGGTTTTAATACCTCACTTGCTTCAGGAGCAAAAAGAGCCGCTGATGCTAATGACGTTGATATAAGAGAATATGATGTAATTTATAAATTATTAGAGGATATTCAGTTAGCTATGGAAGGTTTACTAGAACCAGACTTAGTTGAGGAACCATTAGGAGAAGCCCAAGTTAGAGCAATTTTTGCTATCGGTAAAGGTTCAATTGCAGGATGTTATGTTAATACTGGTAAATTGCAACGAAATTGTTCATTACGTGTTCGAAGAAAGGATCAAATTATTTTTGAAGGAAATTTAGATTCTCTTAAAAGATCTAAAGATGATGTAAAAGATGTTAATACTGGTTTTGAATGTGGAATAGGTTGTGATAAATTCTCAAATTGGAATGAAGGAGATGTTATTGAAGCCTTTAAATTAGTAACTAAGAAAAGAACCTTAAGCACGAACTAATTTTTATCCCTCTCTAAATAAAATAATGTTGGAAATAAAATAGACGCAGCTAATTGAATTAATAAATTATTTTGCTGTATTTCTGAGCCTCCGATCATTTGAGAAAGCATAATAAACAATCCTAAAAACGCTGAACCAGAACATGCAACCCATATTATTCTTCTCAAACCCTTAAAAGGTGCTTTTGTTTCTCGAAGCAATTTCTTCTTCAATTCAGGATCAATCTTTGACATTAATGATATTAAACATAAACTTTAGTTTATATGAAAAAATAGCTTTTTAATATTGCCGATGTAGCTCAGGGGTAGAGCAACTGTTTCGTAAACAGTAGGTCATTGGTTCAAATCCAATCATCGGCATAAATTATTGAAGATATACATACATGAAATTCAAAATTATAAATCAATTTTATAAGGTAATAATATTTGCGCCTTTATTAATTTATTGTGGCAAAAGAAGCTACATAGCTTACGACGAAGGTTTTTATGCTTTACAAGCAAGATGGATTTTACAAACAGATAATTGGATTATTCCTTTTTGGTTAGATCAATATGTTTTAGATAGAACAATAGGTATTCAATTTTTAATTGCTAAATGTCAGCAATTACTTGGCGAGACATCATTTGTAGCACATCTTCCAACTACTTTAGCTGCAGGTTTGATGCTAATTCTTACTTATAAATTACATCAAGAATTAATAAGCAAAAATGATGCGATTTTCTCATCATTAATACTAGGAACTACTTATATATGGCTTGATTTTGCCCATTTAGCTACTCAAGATATGATATTTGCCTCTCTTGTAACACTTGGTATCTATTCGCTTTCAAAATTAATCAAAGAAGAGAATTCTATCTATCTATTCGTTTTTGGTTCATGGATTGGCTTAGCGTTCATGATGAAAACCTTTCTGATAGGTGTTCCATTAATAACGCTTTTTCCCTATATGTTTTATAAAAGAAAAATAATTAATCATAATGTTTTTTGGTTCGGGGTAATAATTGGTTTTTTACCGTTTGTAATATGGTCTTTTTCTATAAATCAATATTTAGATAAAAATATTATTTATTTCTTATTGGATAAATATAATAATTTATCTTCGAAAAATAGTTTTACAAATCCTTATTATTATTATCTTTGGAATATTCCATTAAATTTCTTACCATGGAGCTTACCTTCAATATTTGGACTAATATACCAATTTAAAAGAAATAATAAAGTAAGTTATTTGTTAGTATATTTTCCAATATTTTTCATAATTATTTTAAGTTTATTCTCCACCAAAACACCATATTATACTCTCTCAATATCATCTATTCTATCAATAAACGCATACATAGGTTTAAGAGAAATTCTAAGCAGCTATAAATTAAAATCCTTACTGATAAAAATTACCTCCAATATTATTCCTATTATATTTTTTATTGCCATCACTATATATTTTTTAGCCATAAGAGAGTCAATAAATTTATATTTAAAAGAAGAACTATTTCTAATTTTAGGATTATCTCTAGCTTCATTAATATTATTGTCAATAAAAAAGTTAAAAGGCTCTAAATCTCTTTTACTCTCTTTAATAATTAGTCCCTACTTACTTGGCTTATGTGTTGTTCAGTCCGGATTATTAACAGATAGATCAAGAAATTTAAGGGAAACATTAGAATATACCTTTTCTAAAGAAAACCTGATGAATAACCCAACTTACATTACAAGTGTTAACACAGGCGATAATAATTCCACTGCAAAATTTATAAACATATTATTATTAACGCCAAATCTAAAATATGGTATTAAAGATTTACAAGATCTTAAATCCTCTGAATTAGCGTGGATACAAGAATCTGAAAGTTCAGATCTAAATCAAGAACAATACGAAATTATTGCCAATAACAAAATACTGAGTCCTTGGAAGCTGATAAAAAAAAGGAATAAAAAGTGATTAAAATGTTAATATCAAAAATAAAGATTAATGAATGCAATAAATACTTGGGATCTTACGAATAATAAACTTCATGAAACTTTTAAAAATAATCATGAATTTTTAACTTTCAGAGTTAGGGGAAATACCTGGGAACCTATCACTAGATGGTTAAAATTGGATTCAAGAGTTTTTCGAGGGACAACCAATAATGCGAGAATTACATTATGTGATATTGAATCCTTAGCAGAGATTTATAACTATAGATCAATCCGCTGGAAAGCTAAAAAACTAACACCTCTTCAAACTAAATTTATACCTTCATCAATCAAAAATATTGTCAGGAAAATACCATTTCTAAAGGATCTAGCATTTGAATTAGAAATCTCTTTATACAAATATACAAACATAATTAATCAAAAATTGATTTCAATAGTTATTCCTGCAAGGAATGAGGAAGGGAATAAAGAACTATTAATTTATGCCTTAAACAAATTAAAAGAAATACCACAGAATAAAGAGATTATTTTTGTAGAGGGTAATAGTCGAGATAATACTTATAAAATGCTTGATCAACTTAAAAAAGATTTTTCAAGTGAATTAAATATAAGACTTCTGAAACAATCCTCAAAAGGGAAAAAGAATGCAGTAGTAGATGGCTTTAATATCTGTTCAGGGGATACATTAGCGATAATTGATAGTGACTTAACAGTTGATATAGACGATAGTATTAATGCAATTATTCAAGCTACTAAGAATGAAAATATACTAATTAATTGTTCAAGAACAATATTCCCTATGGAAAAAGATGCAATGAGATGGGCTAACTATATTGGTAATAGATGTTTTGCTATTTTCTTATCTATCATTATTAACAATCCTGTTTCAGATTCACTTTGTGGGACCAAGGTATTTTCAAGAAAGTTTTTTTATTTAATGAGAGAGAATGGTAGTTGGGAGTCAACATTAGACCCTTTTGGAGACTTTACAATAATATTTGAAGCAGCTAAAAATAATATCAAAATTTTAAATTATCCTGTTAGGTATTATTCTAGGAAATCAGGAGCGCCAAATATATCTAGATGGATTGATGGTTTAAAATTGTTGAGAGTATGTTGGGCTTATATCATTTCAGATTTATAACTCATTATTTTAATAATCCAAATATTCACTATCTTTTGATAAAAAGTTATTTAGTTAATCTTTATAGAATTATTTAAATGTTCAGAAAATAAACCCCCTTAGAATAAAAATATTTCAAATAAGAAAAAAGTTTAGTAAAGTCGTAGATATATAATTTTGACATTCTTAATTCAGTTGAGCAACTTACATTCTATTAATCAAGAGAATTTTCAAGGATTTAAATGCTTTATTATTTTAAAATAATTAATTGCAGCTGTAATCCTTAAGCTCAAAATTAGGGGACAATCATCACACCATGAACCAAAACTACATTATCTTACTGATCTCACTAATCAGTTTTTTTACAATTTTATGGATTGCTAAAAATCGAAAATTTGAAACTACTGATTCTGTTTCTGATGCTTATGATACTTGGACTAGCGATCGGATCTTAGAAAAATTATGGGGAGAGCATATTCACTTAGGTTACTACCATGATACAAAAAGGCTTGGGGATTTTAGAGAAGCTAAAGCTACCTTTGTCCACGAATTAGTAAAGTGGAGTGGTTTAGACAAACTGCCAAAGGGTTCAAGAGTTTTAGATGTTGGCTGCGGAATAGGGGGTAGTTCCAGAATTCTTGCAGATCATTATGGTTTTAATGTAGTCGGAATAACAATTAGTGCTGAACAAGTTAAGAGAGCTAGAGAACTTACAAATTCAAATCTAAATTGTACTTTTCAACAAATGGATGCTATGAATTTGAAATTTGAAGATGGAGAATTTGACGGTATATGGAGTGTTGAGGCAGGACCTCATATGCCAGATAAACAAAAATATGCTGATGAAATGTTAAGAGTCTTAAGGCCAGGAGGTTACTTAGCTGTTGCTGATTGGAATTCAAGAGACTTAACTTTAAAAGCTCCAAATATGATTGAAAAAATGGTTCTTAAGCAATTACTAGAACAATGGGCTCATCCAAGTTTTAGTAGTATTAATAGTTTTCAAAAGTGTCTTTCAAATAGCTCCTTTGTCGGAAGTCAAGTTGAAACTGATGATTGGACTAAAGAAACATTACCTTCCTGGTGGGAATCAATCTTTGAAGGGGCAAGGAGACCAAAAATATTTTTATCTCTTGGTTTATCATCTTTATTTAAATCCTTCAGAGAAATACCAACTATCTTATTAATGAATTGGGCTTTTGGTAATGGTCTTATGCAATTTGGTGTCTTTAGATGTAGAGGTTAATTAGATAAAAGATAGATTCTATACAAAACTCTTATGTCAATTTCATTAAAAAATTCAAAGTGATATTTAATTATTAATGTTTAATTCCTTCGCTTTAATAAGTCATTTTAAAATGGGTTTAAATCTTGACTAAAAAAACAATCAAAGTAATAGGTTCAGGCCCAACTGGATCACTGCTAGCTCTATCATTAGCTTCTGAGTTATGTAATGTCGTTCTCATTGAACCATTGTCAGATTCTGACTTATTGGCCAAAGATAAAGGATATGCTGTGACACAATGTACAAGAAATATTTTTCAGGAATTAGGAATATGGAGTGATCTTGAAAAATCTGCGCATGGATTTACTTCTTTATCAATAATTGATGATGTATTATCTCAATCTGTATTAGTTAATAAAAGTGATTTAAAAATTATTAACAAGGATCAAACAAATATTGGATGGGTTATAGAACATAAAGATCTAATGCAATTATTAATCAATAATATAAATAATAATCAATATATAAAAAAATTTAATTATGACTCAACTAGTGATAAAAATTTTGATTTTGTTTTAGCTGCTGACGGTAGAGAATCCTCTTCAAGAAAAATATGGGAAGTTAAATATTTTAAAAGTTTCTATAAACAAAAATGTGTTTCCTTTAAGGCAATTATTAATGGATTACCCAACAAAAGAGCTTATGAAATTTTCAGATCCGAAGGTCCTTTAGCTTTACTACCCTTATCTGAGAATGTTTATCAAGTGATTTGGTTCTCGTCAGAATCGGCCACGAAATCAAAGCTAAAACTTTCAAAAGCAAAACTTTTAGAAAAGCTTAGGAAAGATTTGCCTAATAATATAAAACCTGAAGCAATAATAAATAATATCTCTAGTTTTTCAGTTGCAAAAGCCTTTGCTTTAATAAATTTCAGTAAATATACAAATATTCTAGTTGGAGATTCAGCACATTCATTTCATCCTGTAGGAGGTCAAGGTTTAAATTCATGTATAAGAGATGTATATGAATTAAGTACTTTAATAAAAAGTTTTGATAACCTATCAATCATAAATCGTAAATTTTTCTCATTAAAGTATTTTTTAAATCGTTCTTTTGATATTATTTCACTAATAATTTTTACTGACTTTCTAATAAGATTTTTTTCTAATAAATTTATCCTTTTCTACCCACTAAGATATTTAATTTTTTATACACTTAAAAAATTTAAATTTGTGAGGATTAACATTTTTTCTGTAATGACTGATTCTATAAAAAAATATAAATTTTCAATGCAAAAAATGGATTAAGAATTTCTTTGGTTTAGCAATTTAATTTGATGAAAATTCAAACATAAAAGAGTAAATATACCAATAAATCCGCTTATTGGATTAATAAAATTATCATATTGGCTCCCATAAATTAGAGAAGGATAATGCTTATTAACCTGTAAAAAAGATTTAGCTAAAAAAATAAATCCAACAATCCCTCCATGAAAAGCAATAGATGGAAATATATTTGAATAATGATTAATCCTTAAAAGATTTAAATAAATGCCTAACAAGAATAATCCAAATTTCATTAAAAAATTTATAAAAAAGCTCTCATCGAAATTATATGAGTGCACAAGAGCAAATATTATTGACTGAACGATAATAGATTTATTTCTTGAAAAAAATTGATTTAATTCCTCAAAGAGCCATACTCTAAAAAGTAATTCTTCAGCTACTCCAACAAAAATAGCTGTAAATAAAATATCAAATAAAAAGTTAAAATATATAGAAGTCTCGAATCTTATATATCCTCCAAATAGCAATAAAAGGCACCAAAAGAAAATTATGAAAAATGATTTAAATAATTCTTTTCTAAAGTTGTTAGTAAAAAATTGATCCCTGATTTTTGCAAACCCTAATTTTTCCCATATATTTTCTTGTTTCCATCTTCTATGAGCCCATCCATTTAATGCAATAACAAAAAATATAAATATAAACAAATACTCTTTATCTAAGAAAAAAGGGAAAAAAGATGAAAGAACAAATATAGGTATGCATCCTAAAATATAAATTCCAATCACAAATAGTATCGGTTCAATAAAATTTTTTACAAATAAATTTTTTTGAATAAATTTTTTATTAATTTTAATCTTCTTTTTCAATTGAACTAGTTAAACCTTTAGATCTTAATGACTCTGAATAAAATTCAGCTGGCTCTAGATCACAAACGATTACTAATCCTACACCATTATTGTGGGCTTCTAACATTATTGAAATAGCATCTTGCTCACTTAACTGTGGTACAACTTCCCTAAGGGTATTAGAAACATACTCCATTGAATTTACGGGATCATTATGAAGTAATACTTTGTATTTTGGAGATTTATTTTTTAATTCTGATGGTTTCTTCTCTAGTAGAGCTGAATTGCTATTTTGACTACTATCCGAATTGATAAAATACATCTACTCTAATTTTCAATACATATTAAAATATTATATCTTAGTGATTCTCTCCATTGCAGTATTAACATTAGTTAGCGAATTAAATGCAGACAATCTAAAGTAACCTTCTCCAGCCAAGCCAAATCCACTGCCTGGCGTACCAACAACATTTGCTTTATCAAGTAGAAAATCAAAGAAATCCCAAGAGGTCATTTGATCTGGAACTTTTATCCAAATATATGGGGCGTTCAAACCACCAAAAACTTTAAATCCAGCTTGTGATAATTTATTACTCATAATTGAAGCATTATTCATATAAAAATCAATTAATTTTTTTACCTCCATTTGACCTTTTGGTGAGTAAACCGCTTCTGCTCCTCTTTGGACTATGTAACTTACCCCATTAAATTTTGTACATTGTCTTCTATTCCATAAAGACCATAAATTAATTTTTTCTCCGTTAATATTTTTTCCTGCAAGCGTTTTTGGTATTACTGTATATGCACATCTTACACCAGTAAAACCTGCATTCTTTGAAAATGATCTAAATTCAATTGCGCAATTTTTGGCACCATCTATTTCATATATGGAATGTGGAACATTTTCATCTCGAATAAAAGCTTCATAAGCTGCATCAAAGAAAATTAACGAATCATTTTTATTCGCATAATCAACCCAAAGTTGCAATTCTTCTTTTGTAAGAGTAGCTCCAGTTGGATTATTTGGAAAACATAAATAAATAATATCAACTCTTTCTTGGGGTATTTTTGGCTTAAAATCATTATCCTCATTTATGGGAATATAATGTAGTCCTTCATAACTTCCATTCTCAAGCGCTTCTCCAGTTCTACCAGTCATAACATTACTATCAACATATACTGGGTAAACTGGATCAGTAACAGCTATCTGATTATCATTTCCTAGAATATCTAAAATATTACTACTATCGCATTTTGAACCATCTGAAATAAAGATTTCTTCAGAACTGATTTGACAACCTCTTGATAAAAATTCCTTCTCTGAAATCTTATCTCTTAACCATACATAACCCTGCTCAGGTCCATATCCTTTAAATCCTTCTTTGGTATTCATTTCATTTAATGCCTTTTGCATAGCCTCTACGCACGAATTTGGCAAAGGTTCTGTTACATCACCAATTCCTAATTTAATGAGATTTTCTACGTTTCCTTTTTGTGTATGCAAATTAACTCTTTTAGATATTTCCGGAAATAAATATCCTGATTTAAGTTTTAGATAATTGTCGTTTACTTGAACCACTTTTAATTTTTTTTTACTTATAAGCTAGGATAAATGATTAATGTGACTTCAGCGTAGATTAATGTTAATATTGAGAAGATTATGGTTAAATTTGATAATTATCATAATCAATCAAAATTAATTTAATTTTTTTCAACAGTAGTTTAAAACTTCACTAACAAAAATAGGACAAATACTAGTTATTTAAATTTAGAAACTCTATTAATAGTTTCTCTTTAATAATTAGAACTGAATTCTAAAATTTAATTATTTCTCAAATAAAAACTCTCTAAAATTAAATATGTCTCAGCAGATTATCATAGCTGAGCAAGCAAAAATTGCAGCTCTTCTCAAAGACGATCGAGTTGATGAATTGATTGTCTCCCAAGGTCAGTATCAAATAGAAGATATTTTTCTAGGCACTGTAGAAAATGTTCTTCCTGGAATAGATGCGGCTTTTATAGATATTGGAGAAAGTAAAAAAAATGGCTTTATCCATGTGACAGACCTAGGTCCTCTAAAGCTGAAAAAAGGATCAGCGGGGATAACTGAATTACTCGAGCCAAAGCAAAAAGTACTTGTTCAAGTAATGAAAGAGCCAACTGGCAACAAAGGACCTAGACTTACCGGTAATATCTCTCTTCCTGGTAAATATGTAATCCTTCAACCATTTGGCCAAGGAGTAAATATTTCAAGAAAAATAAATACCGAAACTGAGAGAAGTAGATTAAGAGCTCTAGGAGTATTAATGAAACCTCCCGGAACAGGACTTCTTTTCAGAACAGAATCAGAGGGTATAAGTGAAGAATTATTAATAGATGATTTAGAAACATTAATCCAAAAATGGGAGAATATACTCCATTTAAATGAATCCTCTAATCCTCCAATGCTAATAAGCAGGGATGAAGATTTCTCACTGAAAATTTTAAGAGACTACGCTAATTCATCTACAACAAAAGTTGTTATTGATAGTAAAAGTGCCGTTGAAAGAGCAAAAAATTATCTATCTAATAATGAATCTGAATTTATTATTGATTTTCATAGTAATGCTAAAGATGAACATATCTTAGAAAAATACAAAATATATCAAACCATTCAGAAAGCTTTACTCCCTCGTGTGGATTTACCTTCTGGTGGTTATATCATTATTGAACCGACAGAGGCACTTACTGTCATAGATGTTAATTCTGGTTCTTTTACAAGATCAGCTAACTCTAGACAAACAGTATTATGGACAAATTGTGAAGCTGCAATTGAAATTTCAAGGCAAATGAAATTAAGAAATATTGGAGGTGTTTTAGTTATAGATTTTATAGACATGGATTCTCGCAGAGATCAATTTCAATTACTCGAACATTTTACAACTGCTATAAAAGATGATTCAGCAAAACCACAAATAGCACAACTAACAGAATTAGGACTAGTTGAACTAACTCGGAAAAGGCAAGGTCAAAATATTTACGAATTATTTGGTAAATCTTGTAGTTGTTGCGAAGGATTAGGACATTTACAAAATCTACCTAATCTACAAAAGACAACTTTAGAATCTCAAAAACTTTCAAAGAAATTAAAAAAATCAATCAATGAAAACAATTCAGAATTTAATCCATTAGTAAGTAACGAAAGTAAATTTAAATCCTCAGAAAAAGACATTTCTAATACATTAACGATAAGCGAAGATGAAAATCACTCAAAGAAAAAAGACCTTAATGAAGAGAATAATTCTGCATTATCAAATTCATCCCAACAAGAATTTATTAATGTAAAGTTAAGTGATAATGAAAAATTAGTCTATAGCCAACTAGGAATAAATCCATTAATCAAGTTAGGTAAAGAATTTATCAAAGCTAAAAATATTGCAATATTAGAAAATCAATTAATTAATAATGAAGATGTTAACTCTAATAAAGAAGATACAACAACTAAAAATAATAAAAAAAACGATTCTGAAAAAAGTTTATCCAATATTGATTTAGATAAAAACAATTTGACTATTTCTAAAGTTCAAGAAAATAATAATAAAGAGTCTGAGGAAACTGATCAAATTGAAGACATTGATTTATCAAGAAGAAAAAGAAGAAGATCATCTGCAAGTAATGAATAAAACTATTGAAGTAGGCGTTGATGAGGTAGGAAGAGGGTGTATCTTTGGACCAGTATTTTCTGCAGCTATAGTAATTACAAAGAAAAAAATTGATACTTTAAAAAGCTTAGGCGTTGATGATAGTAAAAAATTATCTGAAAAAAAGAGAGAATCATTATTATTACCGATATTAAATTTTTCAAAAGATTGGAGTATAGGGCAGAGTTCGGTTAGAGAAATAGATAGATACGGGATCCGTTATGCTACTGAATTATCTATGATTAGAGCTCTAAATAAACTTAAATTACAGCCTTCGAAAATTTATATCGATGGATCGTTGCCCTTAACTTTGTGGAATGGTCAACAAGAAAGTATTATTAAAGGAGATTCAAAATTAACTTCGATAGCTGCTGCGAGCATAGTTGCAAAAGTTTATAGAGATTTACTAATGAAGAGAATCGAAGATAAATACAAAGGTTATTTCATCTACAAAAACAAAGGATACGGAACAAAAGACCACTATTTATCATTAAAAGTTCATGGAGTGACAGATATGCACAGAAAGTCATTCCTAAAACATTCAAACTTTATTTAACTCACACCAACTAGTAAAATCTTTAATTAATTGTTGCTGAACTCTTGCTTTTATTCCTAATAAAATCCCATTAAGAACTGAATGGCCAGTGGATTCTAATATCTTTTTAGGAATAAGTTTTAATAGCGGAGGTTGACTAACTGTTACTCCTAAAAGTGCTTCTCCCTCTAAACCAATTTTTGTGGCCTGTAAATATGCTTTTAAAATTAGATTGAAATCATCTACTATTCCTAGTCCATCTAATTTACTATCTAATGCACTCATAATAAGGACTCCGTTTTTATTTTCTACAGCAATGGAAACGACTGGATTTACATCTAGCTGAAAGACTCTGAAGCTAGTAACATTATACTTATACTTACCTTGACCTTCGGGTATTAATTTATTGGAATCTAACATCGCTCCAACCACTCTCTCTTCTTGCAAAAGATACTTT
>MDTA01226238.1_pt1 | contig 14633 bp, 15 predicted proteins | sample 811151 | NCBI WGS metagenome assembly MDTA01 (sample SAMN05326648, study PRJNA326480) | marine metagenome | isolation source: seawater | place: Indian Ocean: South | collected 2010 | reverse complement strand
TGAAGAACAAGCTGAAGAACAAGCTGAAGAACAAGCTGAAGAACAAGCTGAAGAACAAGCTGAAGAACAAGCTGAAGAAGAATCTGAAGAACAAGCTGAAGAAGAATCTGAAGAGCTAGCTGAAGAAGATATAGATACGAAATTCGATAATTTTTATGAATACTTGGCCAGTATAATTGATAATAATTTTTGGAATTTAGCTAAAAATGTTGTCGAAAATCAAATAGATAAAGCTAAAGAATCAAACATGCCTAGTCAATATGGCTTGATTGAATTAGATATTCAAGCAGAGCTAAAACTTAATGTTTCTTATAATGAAAACATAGAAGAGTATTTAGAAGAAACCTCTAAGCATGATCAAAGTAGGGTAAATATAGAAGTTTTAACTTGGTATTTATTTGTTTTATACTATAGAAAGTATAAGGAAACAAACACAGGCGACTATAATTATTATGGTTTCAATCGTGATAAACGCGAAGATTTAATAAAAGAAACTATTGAAAACTTTTACGATTATTTAAATAATAAAACTGAAATAGAATTAAAGCCTATTGCTGAACTTGATATGAGTGAACTAGAAGATTTACTCAATACTTCTGATCAAACCCAAAGCTCAGAAGATCAAGCAAAATTTCAAAATCAAAGAAACAATGAAATATCAGAAGTAAAAAAGAGTATTGATAGTAGCGTAATATATGCTTTTGAACAAAAAGATATTAATAGTATTGTTAATCAAAGTAACAGTTATAACTCTTATCAGCCTGTGCTTGTTGAAAGTTTAAAAGAGTTATTTTATGATTACATAATGAGATCGCCAGAGAGTTCCAATAAAGTTAAAGAGGCTGTTTTAAAGCAGCAACAAATGATAGAAAAAGAAGCAGACCCAAAATTTTTAACAAGTCCGAGAATGGAAAAATCCAGTTTAGGTAAAGGATTCTTCATAGGTTTAGCGGGTACAGCATCTTTAACAATGACAGGCGGATTAAGCGCAGTTTTATTGCCTTTATTACTTGGTGGCCCAATTACAGGTATTTGTTCTTATGTAGGTTCTTTAAAAGATGAAGAAAAATATTATGGTGATATTGAAGAACATCGTAAAAATTTATTGGAATTAGAAAAGGAAAAAAATCTAAAATTACGTGAGTTAAGGCAAAATAGAAATTTTATAGACGAAATATTTTCAAAAGAAAAAGAAGAATATAATAAATGTGTTGAACTATTTTTAAAAGATTTACCTTCTTTGATTCTTGAAAAAGTTGATTATACTCCTGAAGATAGTGAAAAAGGTTTGCATTACTTTTCTTTAAAAGATTTTTCTGGTGACAAAGAAAGGACAAAAGCTATTTTACCATATTTTTCTTCTTTCTTGAATTTAATAATTGGTACAAACAATTCAGTTTATTTTTCTTCTTTAGGATATAATTTCTGTTATTTGGTGGCAGATTTATTAACTACAAGACAAAAATTTATTGGTGAAATAGTTAAAACTCAAGCAACTACTTTGGCTCAAAGGGAAATTGCAAGAAGTCAACAATTTCCTACAGTTCATAAAAATGAGAGCTACTATATAAAAGACAAGAGTTTAAGTCAATTACTTTTTGAAGAAGTAAATAATAAAAATATTATAAAATTAGCTAATCACACGACAGAGTTTAGCTATGGACATGAAGTAAGTTTAATTAATTTAAGATTTGAAGGAATGCCTAGAAAAGTTGAAGTTGATTATACAGAATTAGAATATGACCGTGAAGGTTTTGTAAATATAATGAGCTCAATTCCTTACGGTAAACTAGGAGAAAAAGGAAAAGCAACTTTTGAATTTATAAAAACGGTTTGTGAAAATCAAGGTGATCAAGTTAATAAGAAATTCTTGGATGACATGATTAGTAAACTTTTAGATGACTCTAATAGCTTTGATAATGCATTTAGAAAGATAACGGATAAAGACGGCTCTGTAATTTTAGGAAATGAAGCTGCTGTTTCTTTAGCAACATTATTAAATTATCCTGAAGAAGAAATGCAAAAACTTGTGAGATCTATCGATAAAATGGGTGCTTATACAAAAACTGTAGGCATTTCTGATACTTTATATAGAGCATTATTTAGAAACTACCTTGTTTTCTTTAATAAAATATTTTCAGAAAAAGCTAGAAACAACAAATCTAATAAAGCAGCTGCTGTTTATAAAGAATTATATGACACTATTGATTTAGAAAAATTAGGTAAAATAGCACCAACACAAAGTGATATTAAAAACGTTTTAGATAAAGCGTTAAATGTAAGTTATATAAACGTTTTTAGAAATAAAGATTTGATAAGCCTTAAAAATGTTTCAAATAAAAGAAAAGCAAACAAAAATATTAAGCTTGAGTTATACTATTTTATAGATGAAAAACAAAATATATCTTTCAACGGGAAAGATTATAATCAAAGTAACCGATTACAAGCCAAACGCAAAGAGTTTAGTGCAAAGTTAGTAAATATTTCAAATGAATTTATTGAAAATATATTTAAAATAAGTGCCGATAGTCAAGCTGATACATATAAAAGATTAGTTGCAGATTGTTTAGATATAATTAGCGATTTAACTTTTAACATAGATAATCACATGTTATCAGATGATTATTCTGATGGTAAAGATGACAAATTAGATATTCCTATTAAGAATCTTAGAGATGATTTAAAGAGTGATATGGAGTTATTTAATGAAGGTATTAAAGAAGTTATATTGTCTAATTTATTGATGGAAAACTGGAAAAATTATTTATTAGGAAGTGAGGATGAATAAATGAGTTTACAAAGAGAAGCTGTTAGTTATTTATTAGAAAAAGATTTTTTAAGAATAATGAAAGAAGAATATGATAGAAAAATAATCGATTTTTTATTTGAATTACAAGGAAAATATAAAAATCCTGAAGGTGAAGAAAAAGACGTTTTATCTAATTCTTTGATGGCAAAGGTGAGACATAAAGAAACGGGCTTTGTCTTTACAGTTAATAGAGTAGAAGGTGACAAGATATATTTAAATTTTCCAGATCAGCCTAGGTTTAAAATTAGCGAAAAGAACAGGACTTTAGTTTTTGAATCAGAAAATGAAGATGTACAATTTAATACATCAGGTGAATTAGAAAACAAAGAAGAAATCGGCGAGGAAAGTAGTTCTTTAGAGCCTGTTGACACAGAAGAATCTTCTAGGCAAGAAAACATATTAGTTCTTGACAGAGAAGAATTTGAAAAAGAATTTGAAATACAATAAGGTGTAAAATGAAAGACTTAGAAACAATATTAAAAGAAGTTATCGATAGTTCCCTGAATGAAGTAAAGAGCAAGTACATGGAAAACATTGAAGAAGACAAAAAGTCCAACTCAGTTCTAAATGAAGCTTATGTTACGCAAATGGGTAGTTTTGATTTAAAAACAGAGTTATTATCAGAGAGAAATAAAAAAGCACACTTGGCGCTTTTGGAAGGTTATATTAAACAATTAAATTCTATAAGTGCTAGTCTGGATGGAGCATCGAAAGAAGAAGCTAATCTAAACTGTTCTTTATGGAGATCTTTAAAAATCGACGAGGCCTATAATCATAATGCAGTTTTTTTACATGGTCTATTTTTTAAAAATATAAGTGATTTAAATAGCCAGATCAGTATGAATACTTTAACTTATATGAAATTAGAAAGAGACTTTGGAAGTTTTGACAATTGGCAAGAAGATTTTATAGCCTGCGCAATGTCTTCTAGAAATGGTTGGGTTGTAACTTCTTATAACACGCAACTTAAAAGATATGTTAACATGATGATTGATTTACACAGTCAGAATCTTATGTTAGGATGTCATCCTGTAATTGTTTTAGATTGTTGGGAACATAGTTATTATAGAGATTACTTAAAAAATCGTAAAGCTTACGTTCATGCCATGATGAAAGAATTGAATTGGGACGTTATTGAAAGTAGAATAGAAAAAACAGAAAAAATACATAAGATATTAGGACAATAGGATGAATATTAAATTTTCAAAAAATGTCGTAACAATGTTAGAATCAAAAGATATTTCTAATAGAAATTTAAAAATACTTTTAGAGGATCAATTTGACGCATTTCCTTCAGAGGAAGAAGAAAAAAAAGAAAAAGCTAAAGAAGAAACTGAAGAGGAAAATTCAGGCGAAGTCGAAGAGGAAAATCAAGGTGAAACTGGTTTGCCTTCTTTAGGGCCTGAAGCAAAATCTGATGAAGTTCAACCTGAAACTCCTGAAGAAAAATTAACTCCTAAGGAAAAAATAGCGGCATTAGAAGACAGGTTTGAAGAAAAATTTGGTGAACTAGTTAATCGTCTAGACGAACCTGAGAAAAGTCCTTTACCAACATTGAGAAACGGGCTTACATCAAGAAAAGATGAAAGTAAACTTACATTAAATAATATATTATTTGAAAAGAAAACACTTTCAGATCAAATAGATGCTTTACAAGTTCATGTTGACAGGTTAGGTGATATTAAAGACCAGTTAGATAAGAAGACTAAAAAGTTTCCTCTAAGCATGCAAAATAGAGAAGTTTTTATTTCTAACGTAGAAGAGCTAGCAGATGATTATGTTAATGGGAGACTAGACGTTGTAGAAATATTAAGTGACCAAATTGAGCAAGAGATTGATTCTGTTTTTGAAGGTGATACTGGTTTTGACTTGGAAGACTTTAAAAAAGAATGTATTAATATATTTTTAGAGAAAACAGGTTCTGAATATGTAAAAACCGCACCTGATCATATAGAAGCAGTAGGAGCAGTTAAAGGAGCTGGTTAATTGCAGGAGCAAAAAAAATCTTTACATGTTTACTTAGATAAAAATTTATATAAAATATTGAAATTAGAATTATATTCTGAAGATTTATCTTGTGGTGAATTTTTTAATGAACTATCTAGGCTTCTTTGTAGTCGAGACGAAAGAATTGTCGAAATAATATCAGAATATAAACTTGAAAGACTTAATAGGAATATAGAAGATTTAGAGAAAGTAAAAATGAAAGATGTATATGAAGCTATTGAAAGAAATTCGCCTTTTAAAAATTAAAGCTTTAAGATTTTATAAAAAAATTGAAAATCAAGAGCAGTTTAATAATGATATTTTAAATTCTTGTGAATTTTTAGAAAAAAAAATAAAAAATTTAGAAAATAAAAACTCAGAAATTTTAAAAGAAAATAAAGTATTAAAGTTAAAATTTAAAGAAATTATTAAAAATCAAGAATCTGTTAATAAACTTTTAATTAGTATATCTAATGATGTTTCTTTATTAAGTATTGTTATATCAAAACTTCTTTCTGGCAAACCTTATAATGAAGTTATTATTGAAATACAAGAAGCTTTAATGAAAGAAGAAATGTTAGCTCGAAAAATTAATGAAAATTTCGAAGAAGATTATGAAAACTCTCTTTATTACACTAATGAAAGTGAAGAAGATTATGATATCGCAGAGGACGAATTTTATCTAGAAGAAGAAATATCATCAAAAAATAAATCAAAAAAGAAAAAAGTATATCACTGAAATATTTATTTATTAAAAATACATAGATTAAAGGTTTAAAAATGTTAATTAGTGAAAGTGCTGTTAGATCATTTATAAGATCAATATTATTTGAGTCTGATGAAAAAGTTTATTTAAGCGAAATTTCTTTCTCTCCTGACCCACATCATTTTGAAGGTTCCCACAAAAAAAACGTTTCAGGCAAATACACTGTATATGATACACATGGGCCAGAATCTCCAAAAAAGCATAACAAAAAAAAGAAAGACAAAAAAGAGGTTTTACTAGATGATGAAAATAATCCTATTAAAGCTTCAGAGATTGTAGAAGAATCTTTTTCTAATGATCATATCTATAAAAAAATAGTTGAAGTTAAAAATAAAATCACTGGCGAACATTAAGGGTATAAAAATGATTAATACTAATAAGATAAAAAAGTTATTTTTAGAAAGTTTTCTTAGAGATATTAATGAAGAAATTATCAAAAGAGAATTAAATGAAGATACAAAGTTTATTTATGTTAAAGGTGAAAACGATATAATAACGCCAGAAAGAGATTTGTCTGAAGAAGAAAAGGAATTTTTATTTAGTCAAGGTTACGAAGAAAAAGAAAAAGAAGCTTATACTATTGATGATGAAAATCGATTAATCATTAAAGATGAAGAAGATATGGAACTAGTTATTGAAGACCCTGATGAAGAAGATTTTATTCTTCCTCAATTAAATTATGCTTCTACATATAATGAGTTAAACAATCAAATAAAACAACACGCTGAAAAAATATTAAATTCAAAAGAATCTTCTATAATAAGAAATTTCTATAACACGCTGATTGAAGAAAGAATCCAAAGAATATATCAGATAAGAGATGGACTCTTCAAAGAAGAATTAAAAGAACCTGTTGTTTTAAGAGACATAAATAAAAAATTTCTGAAATTCTTAAAACATGTTCTCAACGAAGAAAAATATACTAAAGATGACAAAGACAAATTTTCTAAAGAATTAGAAGAATTTTATTTCAAAATTATGTTAGAGTTAGAAGAAGATAAATTAACAAGAAACATGATACAAATAGCTCTTTTAATGCATGAAGATACTGACGAGTATAAGAATAAGAAAAAAGATATAAGAAGAATTGTCCGTGATAAAAGAAATTCTGGTCAAATAAGATCTTATCAATTTGAAGATGAAATAGAAAAATTACAAAAAGAATATTTAGAATTTTATATTTCTACAATAAAAGATAAAATAAAGTCAAGCGCAAAATCAGAAATAGATAAAAATATTCAAAATTATGAAAAATTATATTCTTTTAAAGAAATAAACAAAGAATATAAAATTAGTCTCAAAGCTAAAAAAAATATGGATAGTCCTGTCGAAAAATATGCTTTGAGAAACAAAGAGTTAGATGCTATTACTCCTGAAATAAATAAGATACTAGACAGACAAAACAATCGTTTTATTAGAAGGTTTTTATTATTAGAGACTTTCATTAAAGAAAACTTTCTTGCATATGAAATGACTCTATACTCTTACGAACAAAAAACAGACTCTGGGAATGTTACTGTAATTAGTGGCACACCTGTACTGAAAGGTTTTGGTCTTTCTGCAGATGCAGGAACAGAAAAAATAAGAACAGGTGAATTAAATAGACTTACAAAGAAAGCTTTTGAAAATAAAGTACTCAGACAAAAATTTGTAAGCCAGTTAGCAAGAGAATTTTGTGAAGAAGTAAGAGGAAAAGTAAATCCTGCGTTTGATAAAAAATTAGAAAATTTTTATAATAAAACTATACTAGCATCAAAAGTTTCACAATTTAAAAATAATTTAGATAATCTAAATAAAAATATAGGTCAAACTAAAAAGACTATAAAAAGATTAAACGTTAGATTAGAAAAAGAAATTGAAAATGATAAAACAATAAGAAGAATTCAAAAAGAAGAACAGAAAAAATCTGGAAAGTATGTTCCACTTGGACAAGGTAGGATTTATGCTTTAAACATAAAGTATATTAAAAGAAGTTTAGAAAGATATAAAGACAAATTAGAAGAACTAGAAAACTTTAAAAGCAGCAGATTAATAGAAAAAGAAAAAGCAGAACATGGAAAACCTGAATCTTTTATAAACTTCTACAATCCTAAAAAATTAAACTATTATAAGACTCTTTTAGAAATGTACCCTGATAGTGATCATGAAGAAAGTAAAGAAGCAGAGAGTCAAATGGAAGATATTGAATTAAATAATTCAAAGACTTTTTTAAATTACTATAAAGAGCTTGAAAAAAAGTTGGACAAAGAAGCTAAAGACTTTGCTGAAGAATTCGGTGAAGATTATAAAACTCCTGAAGAAATAGTAAAAGCTAATAAAGAAAAAATGGGAGAAAAGGCCGAAGGGATTCCAGATTTTTATGTTGATATCGATAGAGAAATTGAACAAGATATTGATCCTAAAGATGATACAAAAAGATATAAATTAACTAAGTCTGCAAAAGAAAGAATAGAAGCAGAAGAGAAAGCTGCCTTTGAGCACAATCTAAATTTAGTTAAAAAATCAGGAGGAAAAAAATTCACAGAAGAAGACGCTATTTTTGCTGAACTTGTAAAAGCTTTAGATAAAAAAGATGAAAAAGGTTTATATGATTTAGAAGTCATCAGGTCTTTAAGATTATCAAAAGCAAAATTAAATGATTTATTAGATAACGGAAAAGGATTAAATTATCGACAGTTATCTATACTTGATCAAAGCGGAAGAGGTTCTAAATCAGGTATTAGACAAAATCTAGGAAGATTTCTTAAGAAAACCAGGTGGTATAATACAAACAAAGAATTAACAGCAAATCTAATTACTGATCTTATTCAAAAAAACCTTTATTATAAAGACGAAGCAGGTTTACTGGAAGATGATTTAGAAGATCTTAGCAGCGATGAGAACATTGGTTTAAGACCTATTTCAAGCTTCAATATGAATGATGTAAAAGATTATCTTATAGTTTATTTTAATAAGGTTGTCAGTGAAGATGATGATTTAAACATGACACAAGCTGAAATAGAAAAAAGAGCAGAGTCTATGGTAAGAACTCAAGGTACTGAGTTATTTATAAGTATAAAAAAGAAGTATCAAGAAAATCTAGAAGATTCAGGCTTTTATGACGACAAAAATTTGGAAATAAAAAAGTCTTCTGAAGAAGAATATTTGGATGAAATTATTAACTTAGTTACTAAAGAAAATACCCTTTCATATCTAGATATTTTGTTAGAAATACAAAATAAAACTACTTTAGAAGATAAAGATCCGAAAGCATACGCTGTTTATGATTACATTTTTGATAATACTTCTAGCTTTTCTAATTTTTTTACTGAAATTTTAAAAGATTTTTATAATTCAATTGAAAATTTTGTAAAGTTTAGACTTTATGATGAACTAGCAATTTGGTTTAGAAACAAAAACATTTCTCATTATAAAACAGAAAAATTTTTAGATCATAATTTAAGAAAAGAAAATGATTTTGGTCTTAGAATAAGAAATACTTATACTTACTGTACAAAAAACAAAGGTTCAGATCCAAATATAGAAATTATAACGAAGTTAATTCCAACTATTATGGACGATGCAGCTGTAAAATTTTCTATAGAAAATTTCTTAAAACAAGATTTGAAAGATGTATTAAAATTTAACGAAGCGCAAAAAAATAAAATAACAAATAACATGTTAAGTTTTAGTACATCATTTTCAGGTTTAAGTGATATTATAGAAGATCTAATAACAGATCTAGAAAATAAAGAAACTAATATAGGTGCCTTAAGATCTAGAATGATAATTTTAGAAGATAATGAAGAAGAAGTTTTTGAAAGGTGGCTTTGCTCTGGTGATATTTCAACAAGCTCTGTTTCACGTGAACGTTATTTAGATTTTACACCTGCACAAAAAAAGGCTTTCAAAAATAAAGTTTCTAAATACTATACTGTTGATTTATCAAATAAAAACTTTGAAAATTATTATGTTCAAGGATTAATATTTGGTGAAGTAGAGAAATCTAAAAAACTAGTAAAAGATTTAACTAGCAGTATGTTTTTATTAAATTATATTGATAACGAAATTATAACTGATTTTATTAAAAAATATGATGAAGCAAAAAATAAAGACTACACTTCTTATCTAATCGACGAAGATATTATGATAAATCCTAATATTTTAATGGACTATGCATTGGAAGATGTATCGCTTCAACTTTTCAAAAAAATAGAAGAAGAAAGCTTAGACATAGAAGAAGAAGAAAGAGAATTATTTATAAATTCTTTAAAGAGCACAACTAAAAATACTTTCGAAAAGCTTTCCAGTCTAAGTTTATTTATAGACTTATGTTATGAAAAATTAAAAGATTCTTCTGGGATGGATTATGACCTTAAGAAAAACTCTATTTTTGAAAATCGAAAGATAAAAAAATGTTTTATTGATTTAAACAATTACGGTTCTACATTAATAAGTGAAGCTTTAGAAAATTATTTTATAATAAAAGACGAAGATTTTAAAAAATTAATTGATGGTGAAAATAGTGTAAGCGAAAGAGTTGAATATATTTATAGTTTTATTAAATTTTGTGAAGAAAAATTTGATGAAAGTAAAGTAATTAAAGAAGAATTATTAAAATTAAATAATGATATTCAAAAAAGAAAAGAAATATTGAAGGAAAAACTTAGTGAGGAAGAATATGAGAGTATTGGAAATCTTGATCTTATTCCTTCTTTTGCCATAGATTTAGAAGATTTAGATTAATATAGAAATTTAAAAGGTAATTAAAAAATGCTGTTAAATTATATGGATAATTATTTTAAAGAAGGTATAAAGGAAAATAAATCATTATCTTTAATAGATAAAAAGAATTTTCCTGACATACCTTTAAAGGTTAAAGAAAGTAGTTGGAAAAAGTCAGATTCTTGCAAACAATTAGAAAAGATATTTTATTTTAAAGAGAAAAAGATAAAAGAAACTTTTATTGTTGAATTGATAAAATATCAAAGAGAAATTGTATCAAATTTAGAGATTGTTTTTAGAAAAGAAGATTTTGTTTTAATTAGAGTAATAACTAATGGTCCAGAAATTTCTGAAATAGAAATAGAATCAACTAAAGACATAGATAAAATTAGAAAAGATGTAGTATATTACTTTGCAAAAAAATAAAGAAGATTATAAAAATATTGAAAGTTTATTTGTATCTAAAGAATTAGATGATTTATTAGATAGAGATTCTTTGTATTTTTTTGAAGAAGAAAACAGTTTAGAAGAAGAATTTTTTTGTCAAATAAAAAATGATTTTTTCGAAAAGAATTTTGAAATATTAGAGTACGCTAAAAACTTAGAAGAAAAAGTTTTAATTCTAAAGGCTGATTCTCATACAGCAGCAATGTTTTTAAATGAAGAAGACTTTGAAATTTATTTGGTTTTAAATAAATTAAAAAAATTATTTAGTATTTCTAATAACGTAAGTTATGTAATAAAAAAAAGAACAAATATGTATAAAATAGAAATAATATTACATTCAGGAGTAGAAAATGGAAGAACTTAATTTTGAAAAATTTATGAAAGATATTGCAAAAAGAGAAGAAATATCAAGAGAGAGAAAAGCTGTGGCTCAGGCAACTATCGAAGAGGATATTGCTAGAAGAAGAAGAGCAGAGTTATATCATGAAAGATGGCAAAATAGAATTTTATGGGAGAAAAATAATGTCAAATAAAATTGATATTAATACCTTGATTGATATGATGTTAAAAGAATCAACAACTTCAACGCAAGATTATTTTAATAAAATTAATGTAACACCTTCAGATTTTAAGAAATATAAATCAAAAGGAAAAAAGTCTATAATCAATCAAAGTGAAGACGATGAAGATATAAACAAATCTGATAGTTTGAAAAAGAAGGAAGCAGAGCCTGAAAGTAAAACTATATCAAAGCCTAAAGTTAAACCTGACTTTTCTGAAGAAGAAAAAGAAGACTATTCTGAAATTAAAATAAAGGATGCCAATGTTTTTCGTAAAGTTATAAAATTAATCGGTAGATTTAGAGCTGGATATTCAATTGAAGAAAGCGAAGCAAATGAGAAATTTAAAAGATATTTTACTGACTTAACTTTAGCAGAAAGAGAAATTTTATATATTTTTCTAAAAGCTTTTGTTATTATGGTTGATCCCGAAATAAATGACGCTTACAATGAAGAGTCAGAAGAAACAGGCTCACGACAAGGTTCAAAAGTGACTAGCCTACCATTACCTAACCAGTACGGGTTAAGGGTAAGTGGAGGTAGTATAGTTAAAAAAGAAGAGAAACCTAAGGAAGAGAAATCTGAGAAACCTGAGGAAGAGAAACCTGAAAGTGGAAACCAAGAATCTAAACCAGAAGAAAAAGATTCTAAAAGTGTAGATAAAGAAACTGAAATAACAACTTCTCCAATAGTAGTAGGTGAATCAAAACAAGATAAATCTAACATTTTAAAATTACTGAAAGAATATAGCGATGACTAGCTTTTTCAAAATTTATAAGCCTTATAATAATCCTAACAACGATAGCTTTATAAAATTGTTTTTTTTTATAAATTTATTTTAAAAAACATATATTATAACGGCTGTTTATTAAAAGAAAAAGGCGAGTATATATCTTTAGGATATAATAATATTGAAAAAAAATATTTTATCGATTATGATACTTCATTAAAAAAAAATAAATATTATAATCTAGATTATTTTAAAAATAATATTGAATTTAATAATAATAATTTAATTTATAATTTTTTATTAAACTTAGAAGATAATTTAACTATTAAGAAATTATTAAAGAATAGATCACCAGATTTGCGCTTAGTTTGTTTATTTTGCAAGAAAGAATATAAATACATAGGATTGTTTAGAAAAGCACAGAATAAAAAATATGAACTATTAAATTTTAAATTAGAAGACTTGTTTAATGAAAATATTTTTGAAAATATTAAATTTAATAATAAAAATAATTATTTTGATTTATTTAAAAAATTTAATCAAATATTAGAAAAAGAAGTCTTAGATATTAAAATAAATACAAGATATAATTTATCAGAGTCTAAAGAGTTGTTTATTAAAGATTATATAAATTCTTATAATAAATTTAATTCAAAAAATGTATATAAATATTATTCTATAGAAAAATTCGAATTATCAAAAAAAGAATATTTATGTAATAAAAACGAAATCGTAATAGCTCGTATTGAAAATTTATTTCGAAAGTTTTTATTAAAAAATTTAAACATTTCTTCTGATAATGGGATAATAGTATATATAAAAGAATTCAATCAGATAACACAGATAATATGATAGATGAAAACATAATAGAAATTATAACAGATTATAACAAGGTATTTTTAGAAGATAATTCTTGGCTAAAATTAAAAAAATATCTTTTAAAAAGTATTAGTCCTGAAGAAAGAAAGAAGTTTAGTAAAAGACATTACAATTCTAAAAAACAAGTAATAAACGATTATGAAAAAAATATAATTGACTTGTACTTTAATAAATTTAATGTTAAACTTGTATTAAAAGATTCTGAAAAACATAATGAAAAAAGAAAGGCTGTTTGGGAAAGATGAGTGAAACGAAATGGACACCTGAAATATACTATCAGGAAAATAAAGATGGATTAACGAACGGACTTCCGTTTATAAATGTTCCTGAGAATTTTGATATGCCTGGGATGCTTTTTATTTATGAAGCTAGAGACATTACGGAAGAAGATAATGAATTAGAAAAGGAAATTATTTTGAGAAGTTATGCCAATATGGAGATTTTAAAAAGCAAGTTAGATATTCGAACTTTTAATAAAGTTAGATTAGCTTTAGGTTTAAAAAAGCTTGCAGAAGCTAAGAAAAAAGGAACCAAGATTACTAAAAAAGTTAATAAAAGTTTAAGTGATATTTAAAAAGGAGACATTAATGTATTCTGTTGGCCAAATAATTTATACAGTTTCAGAAAAAAATCATAAAATTATTCCTATTAAAATTGTAGAGCAAGTTACAACTAAAACTTTAGAAGGAGAAAAAACAGAATACTCTGTTTCTATTCCTGGGCTAGAAAAACAAAAATATTATAATTTAAATAAGTTTAAAAAAACTTATGAAGATATAGAAGTTTTACAAAAAGAGCTATTGTCTAATGCAAAAAAAGCTATAGAAGATATGATTCTTGAAGGTGAGATTTTAAGAGAAGAATATTTTTCAGAAGAAAAAAATAAAGAACCTTCTATTGAAGAAATAACAGAAAATATTTCTTTAAAATCTTTAAAAAAGGAAGAAAATAAATCTAACAAAAGCAAAGTTAAAGATTTAAAAGAAAATAATGAAAAATTTATGTGTAAAAATGATAAAAATAATGTTAAAATAAACCTAGGAAATGGGCAGGTTGGAAATTTAAATTTAAAATCTTTAAAAAAAAATATAGGAAAAAATGAAAAATAAAGAAAAAGTTCTCATATTAGATGGTTATAACCTATTTTATAGAGCAAGGTATAGTGGAATGAATAGAGGTGAATATTCAACCATATTTAATTTTTTTAGAAGTTTAAGACCTATTGTAGAAAAATTTTCACCAGATAAAGTTGATTTAGTTTTAGAAGGTATGCCTAAAAAAAGATTAGAAATATTAAGCGAATACAAGGGGCAGAGAACTTATCATAATAAAGACAACTTTTCTGAACAAAGAAAGAAAATTATTCATATATTAAAAAATTATTTTCCTATTAATTTAATTAGACACCCTGATTATGAGTGTGATGATATTATAGGTTATCTTTCAAATAAATATGAAAATGAAAACAAAGAAGTCATTATCATATCTTCAGACACAGATTTTATACAGAGTATAACAGAAAATGTTAAACTATACAATCCAGTTAGAAAAGATTTTATTGAAAGAAAAGAATATGATTACGTTAAATGGAAAGCTTTAGTTGGAGATAAGTCTGATAATATTATAGGTTTTAAAGGTATAGGTGATAAGACTGCAAGGAAAATTATTTCTTCTAAAGAAAAATTAGATGAATTTCTAAGTATTGAAGAAAATAGAGATAAATTTAATTTAAATGTTACATTAATAAAATTT
>MDTA01047095.1_pt1 | contig 14633 bp, 18 predicted proteins | sample 811151 | NCBI WGS metagenome assembly MDTA01 (sample SAMN05326648, study PRJNA326480) | marine metagenome | isolation source: seawater | place: Indian Ocean: South | collected 2010 | reverse complement strand
TGATAGGCTGGATGTGGAAGCGCAGTAATGCGTGCAGCTGACCAGTACTAATAGCTCAATTGGCTTGATTTATGCACTGAAAAAAATTTTTAATATATTTTTATTGATTTATAATTATCTTAAAATCAATTAATCAAAATTAATAATGATTCAAATGGAAGAATTTCATAAGATTAAATCTGATGGGTACTGTTATTTTAATTTATTTAATCCTACAGAGGTAAACTCAATTTTACTAAGTTCAAAAAAAATAATTAATCATTTTGATGATAAAAATGAATTATCAAAACTTAATTTGGATATTGCTAAAGAAAAAGAGAATTATCAAGTCATAGAAAACAGTAAAAAATCTATACTAGTTGATAGAAGAAACAATTACTATGATAATGGTATGATTGATATTTTTAATCCACAAAATATTAAATCAGATACTGCAAACGCATTTAATTTATTCAGACAAAAAATTAATGATGTGTGTGTAAAAAATATTGAAAACATCTATAATAAAAAGTTTAAATTAGCCTCAACAAATATTTATAGACATCAAAACACCACAAGACCTCGTCCAGCTCACTATGATAACGAAGATAATTATTTTAAATTATTCTTGTACCTTTCAGACGTAACTCAATATGATGGGGCTTTCTTTTTTTATAAATATAGTCACAAAAAAAAAAACTAAAAAATTTATCATGAACAAAATTAACAAATACATCCTAAAAAAACCTGTTTTAGAGGATGTGAATTTTATTTTTTCAAATAAAGATAAAGTAAACTTAGTAGGCAAAGTTGGCACAACAGTTTTAACTAATGTAAGTGGAATACATGGTTGTAACCCTTTTCAAGAAAATATAAATTTTGAAAGAATAGTAATTGTTCAGCGAATTGAACCTATTTAATTTTTTATATTTTTACTAATAAACTTTTCCTTTTTTATAAAACTATGAAATAAAATTATTTATGGTAGATAAAATTTCTTATAAATTGATATTAATAACCTTTCTGCCAAATTTACTGTTATTAAAATTGTTTATCTCTTTTATTAATTTAGAAAATTTCACTTCTTCATAAATTAGAGAGCTAAGTTTTTGGGTTTTAAAAAATCTTGAAATGAATTTCCATATTTCTTTTCTTTGTCTCTTTTTTAAACTTTCTGTATGAATTCCCTCTAATTTGATTGATCTTAAAATGAACGGAGTTAAATTTATATTTGCAATTTCATTATCATTTGTAAATCCAATTGAAAACAAGGTTCCATTGTTATTAATTTTCTTTAATATGTAACTTAAAAAATTACCACCAATATTGTCTATTACATAATCATATTCTTTTTTTTGAAGGGACAGAGATATATTTTCAACTTGTTTAATATTTTTAACATTACTAGCTCCTATTTTTTTTAACAATTTATAATTTTTTTTTGAGGAACTATAAGCAGTTATTTCAAAACCAAGTTTACTTAAAGTATTAATTAAAATTGTCCCAACTCCTCCAGAAGACCCGCTAATTGCAACCCTTTTATAATTACCAACTTTTTTTTTTAAAATTTTATTTACAATATGCATTGCTGAAAAACCAGCAGTACCAAGTATCATAGCTTTTTTTGGACTTATATTATTTGGAAGTTTGTCAACCCAGATTTCATGGATTTTAATATATTCAGCAAAACCTCCTGAAATTTTTGATCCAGCTGGTGTTGCCACTATTGATACTAGATCCCCTTTTTTGAATTTTTTACTTTTGGATTTTACAATTTTTCCTGATGCATCTATTCCAGGTACAAGGGGATATTTTCTGCAATCCCAAAATTCCCCATTACAAATTAAATAATCTTTATAATTAATAGAAGAATACTGTATGTTAATTAAAACCTCATTTTTTTTTATCTCTGTTAATTTAGTTTTACTTATTTTCTTCTTAAAATTTTTATCACTCTTTTCAACTATAAGAGATTTATATTTTTCCATATTTTTTTCTAATTAATACAAAGTTTCCAGTGCTAGTAGTTTTATTATTTACATTAATGTGTGAAGAAATCGAGATAAAGTTATTTTTTGTTTTATTAATTTTAGAATAAATTTTACAAGTTACAGCTCCCTTTATATTTAAGAGAAAAGTAGAATTTGTTTTAAATAACATAAATTCGTATTTTTTATTCTTATTATCCAAATAAATCAAAACCATTGCTGCTTGTAGCATAGCCTCCTCTTGTAAAACTCCAGGCATAATTGGATTTCCCTTTAAATGATGTTTATAGAACCATTCTTTTTTAAGGTTTTTTTTCTCACATATTATCTCATTCTTTTTTAATGAGACAATATTATCTATCATTAAAAAAGGACCTGTTATTTTAATAAGATTTGAGATTTTTCTTTTATTAAACTTATTCATATTATTTCTATTTCTCTTGATAAAATTTTTATAATGTTTGTCCCATCCCAAATATGACTCATCTCAAAAGCACTCCCAATTTTAACCATTCTATCAATACCTGATAAATTGTTTTTTTTTATTATGTTTAGTAGTTCAAAATTACTATATCCGAAATAGATAAAAGATTGAGTTCTAGATGATATAAAATATTTTAATTTTGAGTTTTTTGAGATTTCAAATTCAAAAAAAGTGCCAAGATTTGGTTGTAAACTTTCAAGATCTTTAGGAATATAGTTTTTTTTATGTTTTATTCTAACTAAGTTAAATTTTTTAAACTCAACTTTTCCAGTAATATTTTTATTTATTGCAATTCTATTTAAGTTGAGAATTTTTTTATTTGAAAGACTAATGTCAAAATCAAATTTATTTAAAGCGACATTGCTTACCTCATTCCAAAAAAGTTCTTTTTTTTTAATTATAGCACCACCATCCCAAATTAAAGATTTAGGAGATGAACATGCGTTTTGACTCATTGTATAAGTGTCAATAAAAAATTTGTTGGCTAGTTCTTTAATTTGAATATTATTTAATTCATTAAATTTCTTTGAATTAATCATGCATAAAGAGTATCTGTTTGCAAAATAAAGATCTACTACCCTGGGTTTTGTGTCATATTTTTTAAAAGCTTTTATTGTTTGGTCTCCACCCCATATTAATCTTGCATCTGACATCATAGACAGCTTATTTGAAATATTATCAGATTTTTCGTAATTAATTAGGCAAATCCTATCATTTAAAATTTTAAATTTTTTTTTTTTTAATTGTTTCTTAATAATATTATTTAAAATATTTATTTGTGGAAATTTAATTGAAGGTACTCTTACAATATTTGTGTTCCCAGCTATCAATCCAAATGCTAAAGAGTAAGCATAATTCATTGCTACATTTGAAGGACATATATGAAGAACTATACCTCGACCAAATCTATTTTCTTTAAGAGAATTTTTTATTTTCAAAATGTTAGATTTTCTGCACCAAAACGCAAATGACACAAGGTCAGGAAAAATTTTACTTTTTCTCTCGTTAAAAATAGTGTTTGAAATCTCATTAAAAAATTCAATAGTTAATTTGTTTGCTACATGTTGAGGTTGGCTATTAACTTTGCTTGACCCACAAATTACCTCAATTTCTTTGTCAATAAACATCACTGCAGCCCCTTACTTCACTATCTTTAATTCTGTTAATAACTTTAAAAACTTTACCCTTTCTTCCGCATTTACAAGTGTCTATTGCAAGAATTTCACCAAGATCCTCTGTCAAGATGCTATGACCAGGATAACTTACAGGCAACAAAGAACAAACTTGTATAATTCCTTTTTTCCCAGGTTTACAGGGCATCATATTTTCATCACGTATTATGATTTCAGAAAATAATGATGGGTGATAGAAACCATATTCACATTCTAAAAAAATTGATCCAGTTTGTTCAATCATTCCATAATAATTATAAATACTTTTTGATCCAATATAATATTTACATTCGGAATTAAATTTATTTCTTGAAACTTTTTGTTTTTCAATTTTTTTCCATCCACCTCCATGAAACAAAATTGAATTTTTTTTTTTTAAAGAGATTTTATTTATTTTAAGGTAATTTAAAAAATTTAACCAGACCAGACTTGTAAATCCAAAAAAACAGACTTTTCTTTTGTCAGAAATTATTTTTTTTATAATATTTTTTTTAACTTTATATTTACTATCTAGTATAAATTCAGAGCTGTATGCAATTTGTTTAAAACCTAAAATGGCAGCACTTCTTGCAGAATTTTTCATCGTTTTTAATGTAGTTTCTGAGTCGATGAAGTATATTTTATCCATTTTTTCTTTTAATACCGAAAGTAAAATGCGGTTAAGTATTTTTGATTGTAATAAAGATGTTTTCATATCAATATTTATCATTGACAAGTTTTTTCCTGATGTACCTGAGGAATTAAATGTTTTAACTTTCACATTATTCGGTACAGATTTCAAATTTTTTTCTTTAAACATTTGAACATGTAAAAATGGAAAATTTTCAATTTTATTTATGCTACTTTTAAATAAAGTTGCAGCTACATTTGAATATTCTTTAGAATTTTTTTTATGATAATTGTGTAATTTTTTAAAATTATTTAAAAAAAAAACTTCTTTTTCTTTTTGAGTTTTATTAAACAAATTTTCTTTAAACATTTTTGAATAATTTATCAACATAAATCGATTAACTTATTGTAATTAGTTTTTTTATTTATTGTAACAGGGATTTTACCTATTCTAATAAATTTAACTTTACTAATATTTAATTTTGTAATTTCATATAATTTATTTACTAAATTTTTTTTTTATTTTTTGTATAAAAAACTACTAAATTGTTATTTTTATTAATGCAAATTACATTTAGATCATGTTCTTTCATTTTAATTTGAATTTCATCAAGATCAACTCTGTTCCCATAAAGTTTTACAATCCTATTAGATCTTCCTGTAATATAAAAGAAACCGGCTGTATTAAAATATCCAACATCTCCTGTATTAAGTTTTTTAAATTTTAAATTTTTATTGTATTTATTTTTAAGATCTTTAATCGAATGGCTGTATCCCATCATTACATTATCACCAGAAATGTAAATCATACCTGTTTTATTTGGTTTTAATATTTTTTTTGATTTTTGATTTTCAATCCACATTTTTACTCCATGAATTGGTTTACCTATGCTATTTTTATTCTCAACTATTTTTTCATTTTTTATGTAAGCTATTCTAGGAGAAGCTTCTGTCTGTCCATACATAATATACATGTCTTTTTTTTTAATTTACATAATTGATAAAACTGATTTGCTATGGTGGTATCTAATTTGCCCCCAGCCTGAGTAATATATCTTAAATGCTTAGTATAAATCTTTTCCTTTCCTATTCTATTAAGCATTTCCCAAGTATAAGGCACTCCATTAAATGATGTAATTTTTTCTTTTTCAAATTCAATCCAAAATTTTCTTTCTAAAATTGTTTTGTTGGATATATAAATACTTCCGCCAGAAACTAGATGGCTATTTATAATTGAAAGCATATAGCTGTAATAAAAAGGCATATTTGTTACAGCTTTATCTTTCGACTTAATCTTCAAGTATTTTAATATAGATTTTGTATTAGAAATAATATTTTTTTTTGATAATTGTACAAATTTAGAACTTCCAGTGCTTCCTGATGTAGGTAATAACAGTAATAAATTTTTATTTAAATTATGTTTTTCAAAATTTGTTCTAATAATTGAGTAATTAAAAAGTTTAAAATTTAAAATATACTTATTTTTTTGATCGATTTTATTTATTTTTGATACAATGTAATTGGGCTCATAAAGTTCTATAATTTTTGATATTTCTTTGTCGTTACGATTTTCATCAACAAGTATTATTTTATTTTGATTTAAAATTGATAAAATATAAAATAAAATTGAACCAACAGAATTGCTAGCTAATATTAATATCAATTGATTTTTTTCTATTTTTCTTTTGAAATTTTCTTTTAGTTTTAATATATCTTTAAATTTAAATTTCTTCCCACCTTCAGAAATTAACGCAATTTTATTTTTATATTTTTTAAAGTTACTAAAAAGTTGCATTTAGTTTTTCAACTTTAGAGATAAAATTTTTTATCTTTTTAGAATTTAATCCATGAAAATCTAATAAATATTCGTATTTTCCTGTAGGTCCAAATTTTTCTCCTAAAGATATTGAAAATAGAGATGAGTTAATTCTGTTTTTTACCATTGTTTCTGAAATCGATGAAAATAGACCTCCAGTATTTAAATGTTCTTCTATAGTGATAATTTTTTTAAATTTTTTACAAATACTGATTAATTTTTTATCAATAGGCTTAATACAATTAATATTAATTAGATTTAAATCATAACCTTTAGAATTTAATTCGTTTACAGCATTAAGCGCTTCGCCAGTTACTGACCCAGTTGATAATATTAATATTTTCTTTCCAGATATAATCTCTACAATTTTTCCAAATTTATAATCATAGTTTTTTTCGTAAACTATTTTGCTTCCCGGCACACCAGTCAGTCTTATGTAAGTTGGTCCTCTATCATTAAAACTACAATCATAAAGAGTTTTTCTTAATTCCCCACAATCAGCTGGACTTAAAACAGTAATGTTAGGTATTGCTCTCATTATAGACAAATCCTCAAGACCAAAATGACTATTTCCTAAGAAACCCATTGATACACCGCTTCCTAGTGCTACAAGATTTACATTATGTTTCATATACCCAAGATTCATGCGTATATGTTCACTGGCTCTCATAGATAAAAAAGGAGCAAATGATGTTATGAAAACTTTAAAGCCTTCTCTCGCTAATCCCGACGCCACGCCAATCATATTTTGCTCACTAATCCCTACAGATAAATAATTTTTAGGAAATTGTTGTTTAAACCTATCTAATCCTGAAGATCTTCCTAAATCAGCAGAAATTACGATTAACTTTTTATTTTTTTTTACAATTTCGATCATAAATTGACCAAAAGTAGCTCTTGGACCCATTCTACACCATTGTAAATTTTCAATCTTTGAGAAATTATTGTTCATTTAAATCTTTAATACAATCATTGAATATGTTTTTTGTGACCCTTCCATGATGCCAATCATTGTTATGTTCCATTAGTTTGATACCTTTGCCTTTAATTGTTTTACAAATTATTGCTGTTGGAATATTTTTTTTTGTTTTTTTTAAACTATTAAAAATCTCATTATGGTTATGGCCATTTATTTTTTTCACATTCCATCCAAAACCTTTCCATTTATTTGCCAAATCTTGGAAATTCATTTTGTTACCAATTTTCCCATCATTTTGATGACCGTTCGCATCTATAAATACATATAAATTATCAAGGTTATTTTCCGTTGCAGTAATTGCTGCTTCCCAAACTGAGCCCTCGTAACATTCACCATCACCTAGAATAATAAATGTTTTATATTTTTTATTTTTCAGTTTATTTGCAATTGAAAGACCAACACCATAAGAAAGTCCTTGTCCAAGACTCCCATTTGATGTTTCAATACCTAAATCAGGATTCATTATTGGATGAGCTATCATTTCACTACCATTTTGTTGAAAAGAATTTAATATTTTCTTTGAAATTATTTTTTTTACATAAAGTGTGCAAAGAAGGCCTAAAAAACCATGACCTTTGCTCAAAATAAATCTATCCTTAGGATTTTTTAAATTCAAATTAAGAACTTTAAAATATAGAACAGTTAAAATTTCAACCATGGATAAAGCTCCACCAATATGAGCTGGCTCTCCACATAAAAAACCAGTATTTAATATTTCTTTACGTATTTGTAGAGATTTTTTTTTTAGATATTCAACAGACATTAGAATTTCATGCCTCCGTCTATACGTAAGATTTGTCCATTAATTCTTTTAGAATTTTTTGAAATTAAAAAAGATATCATATCGATAACATCTTTGTTTTTTAATGTTTTCTTTTGAAATGTTGATGAAATCATCTCTTTTTTTGATTTGATATCCATTTTTTTTCCCATATCATTATTAATTACAATTGGCGCTATAGAATTTATTCGAATATTGTAGCTAGCAAACTCCTCAGCTAAAACTTTGGTTGCGTAATTTATTACTGCTTTACTACCACCGTAAGCTAAGTTACCTTTACCTGGTAACATTGAAACAATAGAAGAAATTAAAATGATTGAGGGTGAGGTTGATTTTTTTAAAAGCCTTAATAATTTTTGAATTATAAAAATCTGTGAAAAAAAGTTTATTTCAAATATTTTTTTTATATCATTAATTTTTGTCATTTCTAAAATACCACCATGAGGAACAGCAGCATTTAATATAACAAGATCAAGATGATTAATATTTTTATTTAAACTGTTCAATTGTTTATCTATTTTCTGGTTATCTAATAGATCAAAATTAAGCACTTTCTTAATATTCTTTTTATTCTTATTTAATATTAGTCTTAAATCTTTATTTATTTTTTTTGAATGACAAATAACTTCGTAGTTTTTTTTTAAGATATTTTTTAAAATATCTTTACCTAAACTTCCTGAACAACCAGTAATAAGAGCATATTTTTTATTATTCATTAGATATTAAATTTTTAAATATATTTTTTTTTTGTTCCTATCAAATAAATTTTTAGTATTAACTTTTCTTTTATCATAATTAAAATTATTTAATTTTTTTATAGATTTAATTACATGTTTAGATGAAAAGTATGAGCATAAAATTAGCTCATTTAAATCATAAATTTGCTCAATATTTTTATGTTTTAAATAGAACAATCTGTAAATTTTAGAATAATTCTTTTTAAAGAATAATGACCCTTTTACACTTTGTGTAAACGAAGGCATTTTAAACTTTTTATAATCTCTGAAATAACTGTTTATTTCTTTAATAAGATTATTTTTGTTATTAATATTCATTTTTTTTTCTTAATATTCTTTCTGAAATTTTAAGCGCTAAAGCTTGAATTGTTGCAATTGGATTTACAGCACCTCCAGTTGTAAAAATACTACTATCTACTATTATCAAATTTTTTAAATCATGACACTGGCCATATTTATTTACTACTGAATTTTTTTTGTTTTCTCCCATTTTTGCTGTTCCCATTAAGTGCCACCCTGTATGTTTAACTGGAGCAAACGAAAAAATCTTTTTTGCTCCCGCAACCTCTAAAACTCTTCGTGCTGATTTTATTCCTGCTTTAAGTATTTCTCTCGTGTTATTGTCAATTTTATACTTTATTTTAACACATGGCATACCAAAAGAGTCATTAACTTTTTCATTTAAAGATACACAATTTGACAATTTTGGAAGATCTTCACTAATTATAGCTATGGGTATTGTTTTGTTATAATTACTAAAAAAATTACTAAAAAAGTTTTTTCCAAATTTTATTTTATTCATTTTTTTCAAGTATAAAGATGTTTCAAGTGGTCAAGAACCTCGTAATACCTGCATTGTGTATCCTCTTTTATAATTATTATTTTTATTTGACTCGTAAAATTGATGACTATAGACACAACATCCCTCTGGACCATAATCTGAATTCAAATTCTGATTAAATGTTCCTTCAACAAATCCAAGTGGATGCAACATCAAGTTTTTTCCAACTAAGCCAGATGAGTTATTTGCAATTCCATTTTTAAAATATTTATTTTTAGAATTTAACATTAATCTTGGTGTACCAATTCCATTACATGCAAGTATTACAATTTTGGATTTAAATCTTATGATATTATTTTTTTGATCATAGCATAAAACACCCTTAACTCTTTTATCATCAGACAGAATTTTTATAACTTCTAGATTTTTTTTTATTGTGATATTTTTAGATTTTTTAATTAATGGGAGATATGTATGACAAACAGTTTTAACAGAAAAATTATTTTGTATATCTATAGCACTATAAGATGGCCAACAATGCCAGTTAAGCTTTTTAAAAGCTCTTGAAATTAATTTACCTGATTTCCCTAAGTTTATTGGTGGTTTTAAATTTTTTATTTTTGGATAAGCAGGATCACCTTCGAGTCCATGTATGCCAACAATTTTTTCATTAATTTCATAATAGGGCTCAAGCTCATTATAACTTATTGGCCAATTAAATGATACATTGTCCACGCTTTTAACTTTAAAATCAGATGGGTGAAATCTTGGAAAGTGACCGGAATAAAGTACTGTTGAGCCTCCAATACCGTTAAAATTGGCTATATCTATATCTGATAATTTATTATCAATTTCGTAATCATATTTACCTTTTCTGATATTAGGATTTATATGAAATTTTTTTAATTTTGAAATTTCCCAAGAATCTTTTTTTTTATGAAAATCTTTTTTATTATATTGATCTCCTTGTTCTATTATTAAAATTTTAAGATTTGATTTTGACAACATCCAAGCAGATGCCGCTCCAGAAGCACCAAAACCAACAATTATAATGTCATAGTTGTATTTAGACACTTTTTTTTGAGGATCTTTTTTTAGGTAAAAATTTTTCAAGTATTTCTGGAATTGTTATTTTCATTTCAGCTTCACAAACCAAATTATTTTTTACATATCCATATGCAAGACCATCACAAATTCCTCTTTTCCAGGATATAACTTTTGTCTTTAATATCAACTTATCACCAGGTTTTATTTCTTGTTTAAACTTTACAGTATGTTGTAATGCATGAGTTACCTTCCCCTTAAGGCCAGGTAAAGTTGTGATCGCTACTGTAAGCATTTGCGCCATAGCTTCAAGTTGTAGAGCACCAGGAACGTTTGGATTTCCTTTAAAATGAACAGGGAAAAACCACTCATTATTCGTAAAATTTTTATAACCCTCTGCATAATATCCAGGTTTTAATTTTGTTACATAATCAATCATTAAAAATGGATATCTATTTGGCTGATATTCAAGTAGTTCGATGCTATTTAATGACTTTTTCAATTATATTTTTACTTTGTACTTTTTTAGAATTTTAATACCCGTTTTAAAAGAGCTAAAATCAATTATATCATCCATCTCCATTGTGATTTTAAAAGCTTCTTCAAGTTTTGCAATCATTGCCATGTGTCCTACTGAGTCCCATTTTGAAACACTATTATATTTTATGTCTTTTTTTAAATCAGTTTTTTTAAGTCCAAATGATGAACAAAAAATTTTTTCGTATTTATCTTTGTTTGCCATAGTTATAAATTAATTTAAAAAAGATATATATTATATTTTAATAAAAAAACTATTAATTTGTTAATTACATTATGCTTAGTAAAGATAATTTAAATTATCACAAAATTGGGATTATCTGTGATTTTGATAAAATGTCAGGTTTTGGACATTTCAATAGAATGATTTGTCTCTATAGAGAGTTAAAAATTCAAAAATTTCAACCAATTTTTATTTTTGAAAGAAAAAAAAGTAGTTTTATAAAAAAATATTCACAAAATATTGATTTTAAGTTTGTAGATTTTGATCTTCAAAAAGATGCAAATAATATTATTAAATTTTTTTATAAAAATTTAATAAACACAGTTTTAATTGATAGTTATAAAGTTAAACAAAAATTTGAAGATAAAATTCGAAAACATTTTTTTACAGTTTCAATTGATGATAGGCTAAAAAAGCATGGTTCAAATATTGTTTTTAATTCAAGACAAGATGCCAGAATAAAGTCAATAAGTAATTACAATTTAAAATATTATTTTGGAAAAAAATATTTATTATTTACAAAAGTAAAGCAAAAAAAATTTAAAAATGACAAAATTCAAAAAATATTAATTCATGCAGGTGGAGGTGACTCTTATTTTAAAAATTCAGAATTTTTTTCAGCTGTATTTTCATTTTTAGAAAATACAAAAATAGATATAGATATCCTTTGCACTAAAAAAAAAATCAAAACAAAATTAATAAAGTCAAATAAGTTTTTTCTTTTAAATAAAAAACAAATTAAATTTATTAATTTTAATAATAACTTTAAAAATAAGCTTAAAATTTATGATGTTATTATAGGTCCGGCAGGAACTACTACTTACGAGGCTCTTTTTGCAGGAACATTATCTATATCCTTTCCTTTGGTAAATGATGGAAGAGATTCTATCATCTCATGGAACTTAATAGGTAACTTTTTACATTTAACGTATAGAGAAAGTAAAGATAAAAAAATTGTTAGAGAATTACTTAATTTTGTATTTTGCGAATACAAATATTTAAATAAGAATTATTTTAAAAATTCAAAAAACATTTCTTCAGGGGAAAAGAATATTGTTAATGAAATAAAAAAAAACTTAAAAGGCAAACTTGATAAAAAGAAAAATTTTAATAATGAAAAATTTGTTATTAAAAAAGCAAATTATAGTCATTCAAGGTTATTCTTAATTGGAAGAAATCAAAAAAAAGTTAGATCAGTTTCAAGTAATCCTCAACATATAATTTCGTGGACTGAACATTTAAATTGGTGGAAAAATTCAGAAATTAAAAAATTTGTTTTATTAAATAAAAATTTTCCTGTAGCGTTTCATTGGGTAAAAAAGTTTTATTCTAATGAATTAGATAAAAATGTTTTAATCAGTGGATGGTTTCCATTTAGTGATAAAAATACAAATAATTTAAAATATTCAAAACTAGTTCTAGATAATCAACTAAGATATATTAAAAAAAACTATAAAAATACGACTTGGATAATAAATATTAGTAAAAAAAATCTGATATCTATAAAAATGAACAAATTAGCTGGTTTTCTTGAGGCAAAAAATAATATTAAAAAATTAGCAAAAAAAATTTTTAAAATAGATTTAATTAATTTTAATATTTACGAAATGCAAATATGAGAGATACTTTAAAATTATTCAATTTAAGCAATAAAAGTATCTTTGTAATTTGTGAAATTTCAGGGAATCACAATAATTCTTTTAAGCATGTTAAGCATTTTTTAAATGAAATAGTTAAACAAAAAGTAGATCTTGTAAAATTTCAAGTTTATAAACCTGAGACATTAACTATCAACTCTAATAAAAAAGATTTTAAGTTAAAAAATAATAAAAGCTGGAAAAACTATGGTAATTTATATAATTTATTTTCTAAAAGTTATACACCTTGGAAATGGATAGAAAAATCTGTAAAAATTCTAAACAAAAAAAAAATTTCTTGGTTTGCATCACCTTTTGATTTTTCATCAGTTGATTTTTTAGAGAAATTAAATTGTAAAATTTACAAAATTGCCTCACCAGAGATTACAGATGTAAATTTAATTGACTATATAGCAAAAACGAAGAAGCCAATTATAATTTCTACTGGAATGTCAAATCTTAAAGATTTAGATTTAGCAGTCAAAACAATTAAAAAAAGACATAATAAATTTGCTATATTAAAATGTACATCTGATTATCCAGCCAAATATCCAGACTTGAACTTATCATCTATACCTAAGTTAAAAAAAAGATACAAATGCCCAATTGGTTTTTCTGATCATACTGTTGATGACATAGCATCTATTGTAGCTGTTGCATTTGGAGCAACCATAGTAGAAAAACATTTTAAAATGGATAATGATAATAGTTCTGTAGATAATCATTTTTCATTGGCAATTTCAAACTATAATAAATTTAAAAAAAATTTACATAATTCTAGTCAAAGCGTAGGAAATATTAGAAACATTCTTGAACTACCATATAAAAAAAAAATACAAAGAAGATCAATTTATGTAACAGAAAAAATAAAAAAAAATGAGAAATTCACATTAAAAAATACTAAATCTGTGAGACCAGGTTTAAGTCTTCACCCAAAATTCTATGATAAAATTTTAGGCAAAAAAACTAAAAAAAATTTAAGTATTGGGAGTAGAATAAAATTAGAATATTTAAAATGAAAAAAATAAATCGATTGGCAATAATACCAGCAAGGCATGGTTCAAAAAGAATAAAAAATAAAAATATTAAAAGCTTTAAAAAAAAACCCTTAATTTATTATGCAATTAAATCTGCAATAAACTCTAGTTTATTTAAGAAAATTCACGTTTCTTCAGATTCAGAAAAAATTTTAAATTATTCTGAAAAAATAGGTGTTCAATATGACTTTAAAAGATCTAAGAATTTATCAGGAGATAATGTTCCGTTAGAGCCAGTTTTAGAATTTGTAGTGAAAGAGTATTTAAAAAGAGGTGAAAATTTTGATGAAGTGTGGCTAATTTATCCTACAAATCCATTTATAACCCAAAAAATTTTAAAGAAATGCAGTAAAAAGTTCAAACATATTTCCACAAATCCTAAAAATGCATTAATGACAGTTACTAAATACAATTATCCAATATTTTGGGCTCAAAAAAAAAATAAAAAAGGATATATGTCACCTGTTTTTAAAAAATATTTAAAATTAAGATCTCAAGATTTAGATAGTATTTACTGCGATGCAGGTATGATAAATGTTTACTCAGGAATTAAATTTTTAAAAAAATTGAAAAATATAAAATATTTTCCTTTTGAATTACCTATTTATGAATCTGTTGACATTGATACTATCCAAGATTTTAAATTTGCAACTAAGATTTTTTAAAATTAATGAAAAATAAAATTACGATTGGATGTGCAAATATAGTAAATAAATATGGAATACAGTCTAATATAATTAAAAAACAAGAAATCAATAAGATATTAAATTTTTGTAATAAACATAAAATAATTTCTTTTGATACTGCTGATCATTATAAAAATTCCTAT
>MDTA01145628.1_pt1 | contig 14636 bp, 17 predicted proteins | sample 811151 | NCBI WGS metagenome assembly MDTA01 (sample SAMN05326648, study PRJNA326480) | marine metagenome | isolation source: seawater | place: Indian Ocean: South | collected 2010 | reverse complement strand
AATTTCACCATCTATTCTATCAGCTGATTTCAGTAAATTGGGTAGTGAGGTTATTTCTTTAGAAAAAGCTGGTGCAGACTACATACACATTGATGTAATGGATGGACATTTTGTTCCTAATTTAACCATAGGCCCAGAAGTTATAAAAAAACTAAGACCAATTACAAAAAAAATATTTGACGTCCATTTAATGATTTCCCCGGTAAATAAATTTATTAAAGACTTTGCAAATGCGGGGGCTGACATAATCACCTTTCATCCAGAGGCTACTGAAAACACTCTAGAAACTATTAAACTTATAAGAAAAGAAAAAAAAAAGGTTGGGATATCTTTAAAACCTCAATCAGAAATTAATTTAGTAGAAGAATATTTAGAAGAGATAGATTTAGTTTTAATTATGAGCGTAGAACCTGGATTTGGTGGACAAAAATTTATGCCAGAAGTCTTAGAAAAAACAAAACAACTTAAAGAAATAATAAATAAAAAAAAACTTAAAGTAGATATAGAGATTGATGGTGGAATTAATTTTGAAAATTGCTCATTGGCAAAAGAAGCTGGGGCAAACATTCTTGTGTCTGGTTCTACTGTGTTCAAAGAAAATAATGGTAATCTTAAAAAGAATATAGAAATTCTAAGAAAAAATTAATAGATGTTTGGCTTAAGAGATGCCTATTATTATTTGGTTGCTATTCAGGTTACTTTTATAAAATTTTTTAAGAAAATTTATTTTTCTTCAAAATATTACAATAAATCCCTAGAGTCAAAAATTCCTATTCAAGTATATTTTAGTCCAAATCCTTTTTTACTTTCAATAATATCTCCATATACCCAAAAATCTTTTAAAATAAGTGATATTAATCCTAATGAGTTTTGGGTTGAGACTAAAAAAAAAAATTTTATTAAATACCATAATTTCTTGTGGCTAAGTTTGATAGATAGAAAAATGGATGGAAAAAATATTCAAAAGATAATTTACATATGGATGCTAAAATATTCAAATTTTAAAAGGAAAATCTGGGAAACATCTACATTAAGTAATAGAGTTATAAGCTGGATACTCAATATTGATATAATTATTAATAATACAACTTTTGAGTTTAAAAAGAGTTTTTTTCAAAATATAATTTTACAATGTAATCATTTAAAAAAAAATTTAAAGTTTGAAAAAGATCCTCTTAAAAAGTTAGAAATTGTAACTGCTTTAATCTTGTCTGGAATAGTTTTTAAAGACTACGAAGACAATTTAAATTTTGGCACAAAAGCATTAGAAAAACTTATCAAAGTTTATTTTGATGAAGAGGGGTTTCCTTTAACCAGAAGTCCTAATGATCTTATATTTTTTACTCAATACCTTTTATTGTGCTATGAAAATATTAAAGATGCTCATCAATATATGCCCGAACGCCTTGACGATACTTTAAAAAAAAACTTAGAATGTATAAAATTTTTTAAAACGCCAACTGATAAAATGCCTCTTTTCAATGGCTCCTCGGAGTTAAATCTAAATCATTTTGATAAATACATTGAAAATTTTAGAATTGACAATAAAAAAATCAAAAAAAATGTGATTGGTGGAATTTTTTATGCAAAATCAAAACAGCAAGTTCTTTTTATTGACGTTGAAGGTCCTCCTCCCAAAAAGTATTCAAAGAATTATCAGTCTGGTCCGCTTTCATTTGAATATTTCTTGGATGGAACAAAAATTATTACTAATTGTGGTTTTGGAGGTAATATCTCTCCTAAAGCAGAGCTAATAAGTAGACTAACAGCAAGTCAATCTACGCTAACGATCAATGACACAAGTATTACTAGTTTTGAAAGAAATAAATTAATAAATAGAGTCTTTGGAAACTCAATTAAAAATACATTCAGAACAAATGAACTTAATATTATAAATAATAAGAATGCCATCGGCTGCTCTATTTTGCATAATGGATACGAAAAAAATTACGGCTGTATACACAAAAGAGAAATCTATTTAGATACTGATACCAATAAATTAAAAGGTATTGATTATATTTTGAAAAAAAGTGACGGAAAACCAATAAGGTATGTATTCAGATTTCATTTGAGTCCCGAACTTACAGCTGTAAAAACTATGGGTGGAAACAGTGCTTTAATACAGTTATCAAAGAACAAATCACTAATTTTTACAATTAAAGATGAAAACCTTGAAATAGAGAAAAGTATATATTTAGGGGGAAGAAAAATATTAGAAAATACTTGTATAACTATTTCTGGTAATCTAGTTAATAAAGATAAAGTTTTTAACTGGGAAATTAAAAAGAAAATTTAAAAATGAATTTAAAAATTAAAAATGCTTTAATTTCAGTTTCAGACAAGGAAAATATGGTTTCTTTGTTAAAGTGTTTTAAAAAGAATAATATAAAAGTTATAAGTTCTGGGGGAACTTATAAATCTATAAAAAAACTGGGTTACAAATGTACGGAATTATCAAAATATACTGGTTTTAGAGAAATGCTAGATGGAAGAGTTAAGACGCTTCATCCTAAAATACACGCAGGGATTTTACATGATAGACAAAATAAGACTCATAGAAGTGAAATGTCTAAACACAAATTTCCTCCAATTGATTTAATAGTGGTAAATTTTTATCCATTTCAAAAATTAGTAATGAGTGCCAATAACTCAAAAAAAATTATTGAAAATATAGATATTGGTGGACCAACAATGGTTAGAGCAGCTGCAAAAAACTTTAAAAATGTGGCTATAATTACTAACAAAAATGATTATGCAATGCTTATTCAAGAACTCAATAAAAATAAAGGCAGAACGACTCTTAAATTTAGAGAAATTATGTCATCTAAAGCTTTTGGACTTACCGCTTATTATGATGCTATGATAGCTAATTGGTTTAATAATAAGCTTAATATTCATTTTCCAGAAAGAAAAACTTTATTCGGGAAGAGATTAAAGAAATTGAGATATGGTGAAAATCCACATCAAGAGAGTTGTATTTATGTAAGCGATTATAATGACAAAAGTCTAAAATTTGATCAATTATATGGCAAAGAGCTTAGCTATAATAATTATAATGATATGTTTGCCTCATTAGATATCCTTCAATCTATTAAAAAAAAATCTGGTACAGTCATTGTAAAACATGCAAATCCATGCGGTGTATCAGAAAACAAGAGTTCAATTGTATCATTTGTTAATGCCTATGCCTGCGACCCGATTAGTGCATTTGGAGGTGTAATTGCCTGTAACTATAAGATAGACAAAAAAATAGCTCGAGTGATATCAAAACACTTTCTTGAAGTAATATTAGCGAAAGGGTTTGAAAAAGAGGCGTTAAAAATATTAAAAAAGAAAAAAAACCTTAGGATTATTGATATAACAAAATTTAAAATAAGTGAAATGGAGTCTCTAAAAACATTTGATGGTTCTTTTTTAATTCAAAGAAAAGATAAAATAATACTAGACAAGCAAAAACTAAAGTTTGTAACTAAACTTAAACCAAATAAAAAAGAATTAGCTGAAATACAATTTGCCACCAATGTAAGTAAATATGTTAAATCTAATGCAATCGTTTTATGTAATAATTTTTCAACAATAGGGATTGGTGCGGGCCAACCTAGTAGACTTGATAGTTGTAAAATAGCTATACAAAAAGCTAAACAATTTTTACCAAAGAAAATTAAAAATTCGGTTGCTGCTTCAGATGCTTTTTTTCCATTCACAGATGGATTAAAGACTCTAATAAAAGCAGGTGTAAAGATTATAGTTCAACCTGGAGGATCAATAAGAGATAAGGAGATTATTAAAGAAGCAAATAAATTCAAAGTTAAAATGGTCTTTTCAGGGATAAGACATTTTAATCATTAATCAAATTTTATCAATTTTAGCAGCTAAAATAAAGTCGCTTTCAGCCAAGCCTTTTATTGCATGGGTAAAAATTTTTATTATACAATAACCCCATCCAAATGAGATATCGGGGTGATGATTTTCTTTTTCAGCTATTTCTGAAACTTTATTTACAAAGTTTTGGCTTTTTACAAAATTTTTAAAAGTAAATTTTTTTTTCAAAAAAAAACTTTGATCTTTATTGCTCTCAACTTCCCATCCGTCAACTTTTTTTAGATATTTATGTATTTCATTTATGTCAAAGGGGGGAATATTTCCCTCACACGGAATACATTTTTTTTTTGATAAATCGCTCATCATTATGGAGCGGGCAAAGGGACTTGAACCCTCGACCTTCTCGTTGGCAACGAGACGCTCTACCACTGAGCTATGCCCGCAAACTAAAATAATTATAATATAATGCTTCTAGACTGGTCAACCTAAATAAAATGTCGCTATCGGTTGATGAAAATTTTCTTTATAATAATTAAATGAAAAATCTTCCAAGTATAATTCCAATTTTTCCACTTAGTGGGGTAATCTATTTTCCAAAGACAAATTTACCATTAAATATTTTTGAAAAAAGATATCTTGATCTTGTAAATGAGGCTTACGATAATAACAAGCTCATGGGAATGGTGCAGTCTCAAAAAAGCGGAAACAAAGTTTATAAAGTTGGATGCCTAGGTAAAATAAGCGACTATCAAAAGAGTAAGGATGGCAGAATCATAATAAATCTGACAGGTATAAGTAGATTTAAAATCTTACAAGAAATTGAAAACAAAAAATTATATAGAGAATTTAAAGTTGATTACAAAAACTTTGAATTAGATTTAAAGGACACATTTGTTGATCAAAGCACTGAAAGTCTTATGGATAAAGCAAAAGTTTTTTTTAAAAGAAATGGATTATTATTAAATTGGAGAGAATTCGAAAAACTGGACAAATCACAAAAGATAAATACTCTATCTATGATCTCACCCGTTACCAACGAAGAGAAGCAGAAACTCTTAGAGGCTCTTACTGTAAAAGATAAAATTGAAACCTTGGAAAATATTATTAGTTTTTACCTACATGAAGTAAATTTTGATAATCAAACTGTCCAATAGTTAATTTGCTGATTTGTTCATCGAGTCAAAAAAATCCGAGTTATTTTTTGTATTTTTAAGCTTAGAAATTAAAAACTCAATTCCATCCATAGTGCCCATCGGACTTATAATTCTTCTAAGAACATTCATTTTAGATAATTCATCTTTAGCAAATAACAATTCTTCTCTTCTTGTTCCTGATCTAGTTATGTCTAGTGCTGGATAGATTCTTTTATCAGCTACCTTCCTGTCTAAAATTAGTTCTGAATTTCCAGTTCCTTTGAACTCTTCAAAAATCACTTCATCCATTCTACTGCCAGTATCAATTAAAGCAGTTGAAATAATAGTTAATGAACCGCCCTCTTCTACGTTTCTAGCAGCACCAAAAAATCTTTTTGGTCTTTGAAGAGCGTTAGCATCGACACCACCGGTTAAAACTTTTCCAGAACTTGGTATGACAGCATTATAAGCTCTTCCTAATCTTGTGATGGAGTCTAATAAAATGACTACATCTTTTTTATGTTCTACTAGTCTTTTAGCTTTTTCAATTACCATCTCTGCTACAGCAACGTGTCTTGATGCTGGTTCATCGAAAGTAGACGCAACCACTTCACCTTTCACTGATCTTTGCATATCAGTAACTTCTTCTGGTCTTTCATCTATTAATAAAACCATTAGATAACACTCTGGATGATTGGCTGTAATTGATTGAGCTATATTCTGCAAAATTATTGTTTTACCAGCTCTAGGCGGTGAAACAATTAATGACCTCTGTCCTTTTCCTATTGGACTTACTAAATCTATTAGTCTGGCAGTATTGTCAGGTTTTTTTTCAACTTTGGTTACCTCTACTTCCAATTTTATTCTTTCGTTTGGGTATAGAGGTGTTAAGTTGTCAAAAGCTATTTTATTTTTACCTTTTTCTGGATCATCAAAGTTGATTTTATTTACCTTTAATAAAGCGAAATATCTTTCAGCGTCTTTTGGTCCCCTAATTTCTCCCTCAACAGAATCCCCTGTTCTTAATCCAAATCTTCTTATCTGACTTGGGCTTACATAAATGTCGTCTGGACCTGGAAGATAATTAGACTCTATTGCCCTTAAGAATCCAAATCCGTCTTGTAAAACCTCTAGGACGCCTGTGGCAGTAATTTGCTCATTTTTTTCTGCTAACTTTTTAAGAATAGCAAAAAGTATTTCTTGTTTTCTTAATGTGCTAGGATTTTCAATGCCTAGCTTTTCAGCTTCACTAATAAGCTCTGCAGGATTTTTTTGCTTTAATTCTTGTAAGTTCATGTGATTGTTTTGAATTAAGGAATGTTATGAAAATATATGACTTTTTTCAAAAATTTCAACCCCTTATTATAAAGGCTTAAATATTACTGCAAATATGACTACAATCAGGATTATTGTTGGTATTTCGTTGTATATTCTGAAAAATTTAGGGGTTTTTTTATTAGTGCCTAAAGCGAAATCATTTAAATATTTTCCTAAAGTAAAATGATAATAAGTTAAAATTATCACTGCAAATAATTTTATCTGCATCCATAACTCTAAAAATACAGAAAAACCTAAGCTATGTATTAATAAAACTCCAAACAACCAGGAGATCAACATTGCGGGCATCATTATATAATTATAAAGCTTTCTTTCCATGGTTTTAAACACTTTTTTTTGTGAGTCGTGGTCGGCTTCAGCATGATAAACAAATATCCTGGGTAAATATAATAGACCTGCCATCCAAGAAATAACTGCGATTAAGTGAAGTGATTTAAAAAGTAGATATAAATTCATTCTATAGATATTTACTAACTAATTTTTCAAATAAATCTATGTGATCAGGGCTGTCATTTAAACAAGGAATTAAATCAAAGTTTTCCCCTCCTTTTTCAATAAAGCTGTCTCTACCTTGAATATTAATTTCTTCTAAAGTTTCAACACAATCTGAAGCAAATCCAGGACAAATTACTAATAGGTTTTTAATACCCTCTTTGGGAAGAGTTTCTAAAGTTTGATCTGTATATGGCTTTAACCACTCCTGAGGTCCGAATCTCGATTGGAAAGTAGTTCTAATTTCGACTTTTTCAAACTTTTCTCTCATCAGTCTAGTCGTTTTATGACAATAGCAATGATATGGATCACCTTTATCAAAATAAGATTTGGGAACGCCGTGATAGGAAGATATTATCAAATCAGGTTTCCAATTAATTTCATGTATTTTTTTTTCAATACTTTTAATCAATGCATTTATATACAGAGGGTTACTTTCATAATGAGGTATAATTTGAAGGCTTGGTTGCCATCTCATTTTCATTAGAGATCTATATACTTCGTCACAAACTGTTGCTGTTGTTGCTGAAGCATACTGAGGGTATAATGGTAAAATTATTATATTTTCGCACCCCTCGTCCTTTAAATATTTAAGTTTAGATTTAATACTTGGGTTTCCATATCTCATTGCAAAATCTACGATAATGTTGTCACTACCGATTTTTTCACTAAGTTTAATTGCTTGCTTTTTGGTAAAGTATAGTAATGGAGACTCATTGCTGTCTTTTCTCCAAATTTGCTTATAAGCGTGTGCAGTTTTTGAAGGTCTAAAAGTTAAAATGAAAAAGTTTAGTATAATTTGCCAAATTATAGGATTTACCTCTATGACTCTTCTGTCTGATAAGAATTCTCTCAAATACTTTCTTATGTCTAGCCAACTAGTAGAATCTGGAGTGCCTAAGTTAATAATTAAAACTCCCGTTTTACCAAATTTTACCTTTGGGTGATCTTTATCCATTAAAATTCCTATAAAATTTTATTAATTTTTCTACTCTATCAGGATCTGTTTCTGGAAGTAAACCGTGACCTAAGTTAAAAATATAAGGAATATCGATAAAAGCTTTAATGTACTTCGTCGCTACTTTGATCATATCTTTTTCAGACTTAAGTAATTCTTTTGGATCTAAACCTCCTTGAATCACAACATTTTTTAATTTTTCTTTTGCCCATATAGGATCAACCTCATAATCAATGTTAAGACCATCTGATTTCACAAAATTGTTAAATTCCTCAAATTTTTTACCTATTCCTTTGGGAAAGCAAATATTTTGAATTTTTTCAGATTTACAAAAGTCTACTATCTTTTTGTTAGGAATGAAGCAATATTTTTTTATTTTGTCATCTGGTATTAAGCCAGCCCACGAATCAAATATTTGAACTACGTCAGCCCCACTTTTAATTTGGTTCTTAATATGAATGCAAATAAATTTTATGAGCTTTTCAAAAATTTCTTCTAATCCTGGAAAATTTTCTAATTTAGATAAATTAATTTCATCTTTATTTTTTTTTAAATCTAAAATATATATTAGTAAAGTCCAAGGTGCACCTACAAAAGAAATGAGAGTTTTGCTTTTTTCTAATTTGTGTCTTGTTATCTTAATTGCTTCATACACTGGACTTAATTTTTCTATAAAACTTTTTTCTGAAGTTTTTAGGAAATAGTCATAATCAAAATTACTGAGTTTTGGACCCTCATTTTTTGTAAAATTTACTTTTTGACCAAGCGCATAAGGTATTATTAAAATATCTGAAAATATTATAGCTGAGTCTAAATTGAATCTTCTAATTGGTTGAAGGGTAATTTCAGAGCTTAAAACACTATTTAAGCAAAGTTTAATGAAATCTGTATTTTTTTCTCTTATTTTTCTAAACTCAGGAAGGTAACGTCCTGCTTGTCTCATAAACCAGACTGATTTACAAATTTTCTTTTTTTCTAAGATATTTTTAAGTTCACTCATATTAAATAAAATTTTTTAGAATGGTTGGATTATAACTAGGTTCTGTGAAATTCTCATATAACTTTTTATACATATTTTATACATTCTCAGATTAATAAGTTTTAAAAAAAACACTAAATTTGTTGACTTTATTAATCTTATAAACATTAGTAAAACAACATTATAAACATCGAATAAAATGTTTAAAAATTGTTAATTAATGTTAATTTTTTCAGTGGTTTTAAAAAAAAAGTTAAAAAGTAGCATTTATCAATAAATTATAAACAAATTTATGAACGAAAAATACAATGTATATCTTGTGTCTGACTCCACTGGAGAAACCCTAGATCGAATATTTTTATCCTTAAAATCCCAGTTTGCAAACTTCGATTATGAAAAAAAAGAGTTTGCTTTTGTAAGAACAGAGCAACAAATAGATAAAATAATTAAAGAATGTATCAATTTGGAAAATTCTTTAATCTTATATACAATTGTTGAAACAAAATTAGCTAAATATATATCTAATCAAAGTGAGAAGAACAGCGTACCTTGTTTTGGTATCTTGGGAAATTTAATTCTAAGTTTTTCAAAGCTTTTAAATCAAAAAGCAATTCATAAACCAAGTGCTCAACATGTTCTGGACGAAGATTATTATAAAAGAATTGAAGCAATTCAATTTACGATGGCCCATGACGATGGAAAAAAAGTTAACGATTTAAGTCAAGCAGACGTAATTCTACTTGGCGTTAGTAGGACCAGTAAAACTCCAACTTCAATTTATTTAGCAAACAGAGGATATAAGACAATTAACATTCCATTAATATTAGGCCAGAAAATTCCAGAGGGTCTTAATTCAAACGAGAAGATTTGCATCGTTGGTCTGATAGCTGATCCAGAAAGGCTAGCGGATATCAGAAGGAATAGAGTTGCGATAATGAGTGATCATAAAATAAAAGAGTATACAGATCTGGAATATATTAAAAAAGAATTAGTTGACTCCAAATCCTTATTTAAAAGAAATAATTGGCCAGTAATTGACGTTACCAGAAGATCTGTGGAGGAAACAGCAGCGTCGATTTTAAAAATAATAGAGATTAAAAAACACAAATGAAAATAATTCTAGCGTCAAAAAGCGGTGTAAGAAAAAAAATTTTAAATGATAATAAAATCGATTGTGATGTAATCGTTTCCAATGTGGATGAAGATGAAGTAAAAACTTCCCTTTTGGCAGAAGGAGCAGATCCATTATCAATATCAAAAAATTTAGCAGAAATTAAATCTGTTAAGGTTAGTAATAATAATCCAGAAAGACTTGTTTTGGGTGCAGATAGCGTTGTCTCTTTAAATAATAAGATAATTAATAAACCGAAATCAAGAGAGGAAGCTTTAGAAATTTTGAAGAAATTGAATAATTCTAAACATTTTTTAATTAGTTCAGCGTGTATTTCTAAAAATGGGTCAATGATTTGGAATCATTCAGATATATCAGAATTAAAAATGAAAAAATTCTCAGAAAAGGAACTTCTTGATTATCTTGGAAAAATTGAGACGCGAACATTAAAAAATTATGGGGTTTATCAAGTAGAGGCTGACGGATTAGAGTTATTTGAGTATATTAAAGGTGACCTTAGCTCAATAATGGGTTTGCCAATAAAAGATATAATAAACTATATTAGTCAGTACAAAAAATGACAAAACAATTTGTAATAATCGGAAGCCCAATCAAGCACTCGCTATCACCTGCTTTACATAATTATTGGTTCAATAAATATAAAATTGACGCTGATTATTCAATTCTTGATATTAAAGAAAATGAACTTTCAAAAATTGTAAAAAAAATTAAAAATAAAGAATTATTTGGAATAAATATCACTCTTCCCTATAAACAAAAAATAGTTCCTCATTTAGATATCCTTGTTAATGATGCTGAGGCAACTAGTTCAGTGAATACATTATATCTAGATCCTCAAGGGTCTACCGTCGGAGAAAACACCGATGTCTTTGGTTTACAAGCTGCATATTTAAAAGAAGTAGATGTAAACGTACATAAAAAGGCACTGGTTATAGGTGCTGGCGGTGTATCCCCATCTGTTTTGTTATCTTTGCAAAAATCAGGCATAAAAGAAATTTCAATAACAAATAGAACTTTCGAGAAGTGTGTCTTTTTGAAAAAAAAATTTAAAACTATAAATATAGTAGAATGGAAAGATCTTAAAAATGAAATAAAAAAATACGATATTATTATTAACGCTACAAGCTTAGGATTAAAAAACGGTGATCAATTTGAATTTAATTTTGAGCCAGTAAAAAATAATTTAATTTATATTGACACAATTTATAATCCTTTAGAAACTCATACTCTTAAGTATTTAAAGGAAAAGGAGATAAAAGTATTTAATGGACTAGAAATGTTTATTTATCAAGGACAAAAAGCTTTTTACTTATGGAACAAGGTGAATCCAGAAATTGATCAAAATTTAATAGAACTTCTCTTATCAAAACTTAAATGAAAAAAATCGGTATTACCGGATCATTAGCTTCGGGTAAAACATCTGCAAGTAAAATTTTATCTTTTAGAAAAGGCCCCCTTTTTAGCGCAGATAAAGTTGTAAAAGATTTATACCAAAAAGAAACAATAAAAAAAATTATTGCAGAAAAATTTAAAATTAAAAAGCTAAATAGTATAAAGAATATTTTAAAGGAAAAAATATTGGATAACAGATCTAATATAAAAAAACTCGAGAAAATTTTACACCCGTTAGTAAGAAAAGAAATGTTTAAATTTATTCGAAAAAATAAGAATAAAAAATTTATTTTTCTGGAAATACCCTTGCTGATAGAAAGCAAGTTAATGAAAAATTTCGATATAATATTTTTTATTAAAGCAAAAAAAAGTATTAGACTTAAAAGATTTAGATCTAAAGGAGGCAGCAAAAGACTTTTTGATTTGCTTAATAATCAGCAAATGGCTGATATAAAAAAGGCAAAGTATTGCGATCATATTATTGTTAATGAAAAAAATTTTAACATTTTAAAACAAGTATTATTAGATATATTTAAACTCTATGAATGAAATATTTTTAGATACAGAAACAACTGGTTTGTCGTTTAACGATGGCCATAAAATTGTTGAAATAGCTTGCGTGGAAACCAAAGATTTAATAGCTACTGGAAAAAAATTTCATAAAGTAATTAATCCTAATAGAGATGTTCCTGAAGAAGCTTTTAGAATTCATGGTTATTCAAGTGAATTTTTGAAAGACAAAGAAACATTTGATCAAATTGTTGATGAGTTTCTAAATTTTATAAAAGGGAAAAAAATTATAATTCATAATGCCCCTTTCGATTTAAGTTTTCTAAATGGTGAACTTAAATTTATAAAAAGGGATTTAATTGATAAAAATTTAATTATAGATTCTTTAGAATTAGCTAGAAATAAGTTTCCTGGCGCGTCAAATTCTTTAGATGCTTTGTGTAAAAGATTTAACATAGATCTTTCGAAAAGAATAAAGCATAATGCCCTTTTAGATTGCGAGTTATTAAGAGAGGCATATATTAATTTGTTAGATGCTAAAGAACCAAAGTTTAATTTACACTCAAATAATTTGGAGCACAAAATAATAAAAAACAAATCTTACAATAAACAAATAGTAAACATTTCAGATTTAGAACTTAAAATGCATAAAGAGTTTTTAAAAAAAGAGTTAAAAAAAAATTTTCATTGAACTTTTTTCATTTCATACAATTTTTTAAAATCAACGCTTTCGTTTATTTTAACATCTTTAAATCCTGAATTTTCAAACAGGCTTATAAAAACTCTTCTCAATTCACCATAAATTTGAGATGGAACATCAACAAGAACTATTTTCTCCATCTCACTTTTTTCAATTTTATTATTTGAAAGTTCTACAACAGTAGCAAAAATTATCTTTGAGTTAATTTTTTCAAAGTCGTCTTTAGTAGGAGTAAGATTTAGCGTAGTGAGAACTTCAATTATATTCTGTTTAACTTGTTTGCTTTTAATATCAATATTTATTTTATAATTCGATATGTTTTGGGATAGTAGAAAAAAAGTCTTAGTGCTAGGAATGCTAAAGTTTAAATCTTTAATATATTTCCCAATAATCTTATAATTCATCTTTATCTTTTTTTATTATTTCACCATCAATTGTCATATTTGTGCTTACATTTTTTTTAGCAGAAGATTTATTTTTTAAAATTATTTTAAATAATATGTTTCTAGTTAATGGAATTAACAGTAAAAAACCAATTATATCAGAAAAAAAACCTGGAACGATTAACAAAAGAGCTCCAAAAGCAATGGATGCACCCGATAATAATTCGTAAACCGGTGCTCTATTTTTATATAAGTTCACTAGCCCAGAACGTAAAGTTTGAATACCTTGAATTCTAGCGTAGTAAATACCTATTATTGCAGTTAGAAAAACTAGCGCTAAGGTATTTAAGGCCCCAATTTTCCCACCAATTTTAATCATTAGAAATATTTCTAGTGCTGGTAAACCAATAAATAATAAGAAAAATGTGTTCATTTGTCTGATACAAAATTATATTATTCATGTATATTTATCAAATTATGAGTAACAGTTTTGGCTATTTAGACATAATTCTTTTAGGAATGATCGCAGGGTTTATAATCTTGCGTCTTAGGAGCATATTAGGAAGAAAAACAGGTCACGAGTCTAAAGTCTATCCTAACTTTGCCGAAAAGAAATTTAGTATGCCTAAAAAAGATACTAATCTAACCAAACAAAATTTAGAAACACTTGAGGGCAAAGATAAAAAAGAATTTTTGAGGGGAGCAGAAATCGCTTACGAGAGTATATTAACCTCTTTTGCAAACGGTGATTTAATAAAATTGAAATCATTATTATCACAAAATATGTTTTCAAACTTTTCAGATGCCATTAAGAATAGAAATAAAGAGAACATTAAATCAGAATTTACTTTTATCGGAGTAAAAGAGTCTTCCTTAGCTAACTATGAAAAAATTAAAGACGACCTATTTGCTACTGTAAATTTTGTCGCTGAAGTAATTTCTGTAAAAAAAGATAAAGATAACAAAATAATAGAAGGCAACTCTGATAAAATTAAATTTATAAGGGACAGTTGGAAATTTACAAAAAATATTAACAACAATAGTCCCAACTGGTATTTATTTGAAATTATCAGCAAGTGATTAAAAAAAAGTCACTTACACCAGAAGATAAAAAAAGCTGGAACGAATATATTAAAAATCCCTCAGACATATTCGACAAGGATCAAAAAAACCAAATACAAACTAGCAATAAAACCAGATTTAGATTTGATCTGCATGGCTTTACATTAGAAGAAGCAAACAAGAAGGTAAGAGATATTATTCTTGAATGTGTGAGAGAAAAATATAAAGAAATATTATTCATTACTGGAAAAGGAATACACTCAACAAACGACCAGGATGTCTATTCTTCAAAAGAACTTGGAAAACTAAAATATTCTGTTCCAGAATATATCAAATCAGATCAAGAATTGAGTGGAGCGATAATATCAATTAAAGATGCAAATACCAAAGATGGTGGAGCAGGAGCTATAATAATAAAATTAAAAAATTTATAAAATAAATTTTGAAAGATCGGTATCTTTTACTAAATTTCCTAAGTTATCCTGAACAAATTTTTTATTTACGGTGATAGTTTCGCCAGCTTTATCAGTAGCATTGAAACTAATTTCATCTAAAACCTTTTCAATTATAGTATGAAGTCTTCTTGCACCTATATTTTCAACTGATGAATTTACCTCAGCAGAAATTTTTGCGAGCATGTCAATGCCATCTTCCGAAAATTCAAGATTTACATCTTCTGTTTTTAATAAAGCCTTATATTGTTTTATTAAACTGTTATCAGGCTCCTTAAGAATT
>MDTA01190033.1_pt1 | contig 14637 bp, 13 predicted proteins | sample 811151 | NCBI WGS metagenome assembly MDTA01 (sample SAMN05326648, study PRJNA326480) | marine metagenome | isolation source: seawater | place: Indian Ocean: South | collected 2010 | reverse complement strand
TTATTTTGTCTATCAAATTTAATTTTTTTAGTTTCTTAATTCTTCTATTTAGAGGATTATACGGTCTATTTTTCCCTTTATTCTTTTTTACACTTAAATCAGAATTAATACCCAATATCAATTTATTTCCAAGGCTTTTAGAAAATTTTAATATTTTGAGATGTCCATTGTGTAAAATATCGAAAACACCATTTGTAAATACTATTTCTTTTTTAAAATCTCTTATAGTTACCTTTCTTATTTTTTTTTTAGAAACGCATTTAGTTGTTGCATAACTTGCTAACTCAACACATGTGAAGATATCGAAGTTATCTAAATACTTTTTAATTATACATGAAAATAATATATCTCCAGCCCCTATTACATTTGGATTTTTAACGTAATTAACTTTATAAAAGTTCTTCTGTCCATACTTGTTAAAAACATAAACCCCATTTTTATTGTTAGAAATAACCAGCCAGTGCCAATTCATTTTATAAAGTAAATTAAAAGCTTTTTTTTCAGAAAATTTACCACACCATTCCTCAAATTTTTCCATATTAGGTTTTACTAAAAAAGCATTTTTAAAAATTTCAGGTCTATTCTTTGGATCTACAAAGATAGTACAATTTTTTTTTCTTAATTTATTCATAAAGTTTTTGTTAATTAATCCTTTTTGATAATCTGAAATTACGACTATATCATCTAGTTTAATTTGATTATTTATTTTGTAAGAAGTTATCGGATTTTTTGAATTATATTCGAAATCTTTTCTAAAAACTTGTTGATTTTTAATAAATAATCTTTCCTTGAGTGTTGAGATTTGTTTAGATTTAAGAACATGAAATTTAATCTTTTCTTTTTTTAATATTTTTATAGTCTTCAATCCAATATTATCTTTTCCTACTTCTGAAAAAAGATGATGTTTTACTTTTAGGGATTTCAAATTTACGCATAAATTACCAACACCACCTAAACTGTAACTTATATTTTTTGTAAGAAAAATATTAATTGGTGCTTCTGCAGATTTTTTATGAAATTTACCTTCACACCATTTATCAAGCATTATATCGCCAACAACTTTAATTTTTTTCTTCATTAGTATATATATTTTCTAGGATATCTCTTTTTCTTAAGATAATTATACCACCAGATTTCATCTTTAATAATTTTTTCGATATTTGAATAATAAGGTTTCCATCCAAGAATTTTTTCAGCCTTTTTAATTGAACATACCAATTTAACAGAATCATGTTTTCTATTTTCTTGATAATTAATTTTTATTTTGGATTTTGTTATATTGAATGCATATTTTATAATTTCTTTTACAGAGTAACTTTTTCCTGAGCCAAGATTAAAAATATCACTTTTAGTGTTTTTTTTTACAAGAAAGTTTATCGATTTTTCAATACCTCTAATTATATCTAAAATATGAATATAATCTCTAAGACATGTACCATCTCTAGTTGGATAATTATTACCATAAATTTTAAAATTTTTTTTATTTAAAATTGAGTGAATAAGAATTGGTATTAAATGCGTTTCTGGATTATGAATTTCACCTATTTTTTTTTCAACAACACTTGAAGCAACATTAAAGAATCTTAAAATACAATATTTTGTTATACCTTGATCAAGTTTTTTTATCATATTTTCACAATCAATTTTTGATTTACCATATGAGTTTTGTGAAAATATTTTTGAATTTTCATTTATTTTAATCTCCTTTTTTTTATATACTGCAGCGGTGCTTGAAAAAATTAAATTTGAAATTTTAAGTTCTTTAATACATTCTGTAAGTACTTTTGTTGCGAAATAATTATTTAGATAATAGCTATATTTTTTTTTATCAACCAAATCAATAGTAGATTGGGCTGCTAAATGAATAATTAAATTTGGCTTAACTTTTTTTAATATTTTTAGTAATTTTTTTTTATTTTTTAAGTCAGATTTAAAATACTCGATTTTTTTTGGAAGAAATTTTGATTTTTTTTCTTTATCTATAATTGATATTGAATATTTCCTATAAAGAACAGAACTCAAACAAGATCCAATATAACCATTACCACCAGTAATCAAAATCTTTTTAATTGTATTCATAATAAAATATTATTAATTATTTTTAATAAATCATGTATAAATTAATAAATGAAGATTTCAATAATTGTTGGCGGTAGATTTCATGCATTTAATTTAGCAGAACAGTTGAACAAAAAAAAATATTTAAAACAGTTAATTACAAGTTATCCTAAATATTTTGTAAACAAAAAATTCGAGATTTCAAAGGAACAAATTAAGAGTATTTATTTAAAAGAATTAGTTCAAAGAAGTCTTATAAATAAAATTTACGATTTTAATGATTTGTTAACAGAATATTTTGATCTTAGAGCAAATTCCCTTTTAGATTTTAAAGATTTAGATATCTTAGTCGGATGGTCAAGTTTTAGTTATCATTCCTTTTCTAATATTAAAAATACAAAATGCATCAAAATTTTAGAGAGAGGATCTACTCATATTGAGTTTCAAAATGAGATTATTAATAAGGAATATTTACTACAAAATATAAAGCCAAAATCAATCTCAAAATATATTATAGAGAAAGAAAAAAAAGAGTATGAATTGGCAGATTATATTATGGTACCCTCTGAATTTGCTAGGAAAACTTTTTTAGAAAAAGGATTTAATGAAAAAAAGATAATTAAAAACTCTTATGGTGTAGACTTGAAAGAATTTGAATCTGACACATCATATAAAAATGATCAAAGTAAATTTAGAATAATTTATACGGGGACAGTTTCTATTAGAAAAGGAATTTTATATTTATTAGAAGTATTTAATAATCTTGAATTAGACAATATAGAATTACTTATAGTCGGAAATATTGAGAAAGATTTAAAAAAGAATTTAAAAAAATACAGTTTAAATAAAAATATAATTTTTAAAAAATCTGTTAATCAGTCTGAACTAAGAGAATTTTATAACATTTCCAATGTTTTTATTACATGTTCTATTGAAGAAGGTTTATCCATGGTACAAATACAAGCAATGTCTTGTGGATTACCAGTTATTTGCACTGTCAATTCTGGTGGAGAAGAAATTATTAATGATAATATTGATGGTTTTGTTTTACCAATTAGAGATAAAATAAAACTAAAAGATAAAATACTATTTCTTTATAATAATAGAAATATTTGTGAAGAGATGGGAAAAAATGCAAAAAAAAAAGCAACTGAGCATTTTTCGTGGGAAATGTATGGACAAAAAGCTATTTCAATATATCAAGATTTACTGAATAAATGAAAAAAATAGTTATCACAGGTGGATGTGGTTTTATAGGATCCCATATTGTTGAACACTTTCATAAAAAATATCCAAAATCTAAAATTTATGTTTTGGATAAAATTACTTATGCAGCAAACATCAAAAACTTAATAAAAATAAAAAAATCTAAAAGACTAAAAATTTACAAAACAGATATTTTAAATTTTCAAAAAGTAAAACAAATAACTTTTAGGGCAGATCTTGTAATTCATGCTGCAGCAGAAAGTCATGTAGATAACTCATTTCAATTAAAAGATGATTTTGTAGTGACCAATGTGTTGGGTACAAAAAATGTTATGCAAGCTTGTAAAGAAAATAATGTTAAAAAAATTTTACACATAAGCACAGATGAAATATATGGTGAAATTTTTAAAGGAAGTTTCAGAGAAAATGATAGATTTAATCCATCTAACCCATACTCTAGTTCTAAGGCTGCAGCTGAAATGATTGTTAATGGTTATATTCTTTCTTATAATTTACCAGTAATAATTGTTAGAGCTAACAACATTTTTGGAACAAGACAACATCCTGAAAAACTTATAAGCGGTTGTTGTTGGTCATTTATTAAAAATAAAAAATTTTCTTTACATGGTAAAGGAATTCAAAAAAGAACATTTTTATATGTTGGAGATTTATGCAAAGCATTAGAAATATTAGTCAAAAAAGGTAAAATTTATGAAGCTTATAATATTGGATCTAAATTTGAGTATAAAAATATAGAAATTGTGAAAATCATAGCAAAAGTAAATAACAGAAATATAAATAAATGTATAAGATATGTTAAGGATAGACCTTTTAATGATTTTAGATATAGCGTCAATTATTCAAAATTATCTAAGCTAGGTTGGAAACCATCAGTCAAAGTTGAGGACAAAATTTTTGAGATTAATGATTGGTATATTAAAAATTTAAAAAGATATAGTAAAAGATTTTAATGAAAATTTTGATAGTTGTTGAGAGTCATTATAAAGAATACGGTGGACCTTTCACGGCAATTAATCAAAAAATTGAGTATTTAAATTATAAAAATATTACAACTAAATTAATATTTAAAAAAACTGATCATTTTAGTTTTAGTATAGATTTAAATTACATTATAAAAGATTTTGATATTGTTCATATATACGGAATGTGGAGACCTTTTTTAGTTCGTGTTTTTCTCTTAGCAAAAAGATATAATAAAAAGATCATAATAAGTCCTATTGGTACGTTAGAGCCCTGGTCTTTAAGTCAGAAAAAATATAAAAAAAAAATTGCCTGGAATTTATATCAAAAAAAAATTCTTAAGACTGCTGATTTAATTCATGCAACAAGTGATATTGAGGCTGAAAATTTAAAAAAATTGCAAATAAATCCTAAAATTCAAATAATTGGCCATGGAATTGATATTGATGAAAATTATAAACTTAAAATTAAAAAAAATAAAATTAAAAAGTTGATTTTTTTTTCAAGGATTCATTATAAAAAGGGTTTATTAGAATTAATAGATATATGGAGCAATATTCGAAATAATAAAGTATGGGTCTTAGAAATTTATGGGCCTGTATCAGATGTTTTTTACTTAAATAAAATAAAAAAGAAGATTAAAGAATTAAATTTAGAAAAAAGTGTTTTTTATCGAGGAGCTGTTTTTTCTTATTCTGAAAAAAAAAAAATTTTTGAAAATGCTGATGGATTTATACTCCCTAGTAAAAGTGAGAATTTTGGAATATCAATTGGAGAAGCATTATCTTACGGATTGCCAGTATTGACAACATTCGAAACACCTTGGAAAATAATTAATGATTATAAAGCTGGATACGTATTTGATTTTTCAAAAAAAGAAATTGAGAGTAACCTTCTTAATTTTTTTAACTTATCAGATTATGAGAGATATGAAATGGGCATCAAAGCATTAGAATTGATCACAAAGAATTTTTTGTCGAAAACTATTTTTAAAAAATATGAAAATATGTATAAGGAATTAATTAATGAAGGTTTTATCAATACTAAAAACTAAAAATGTTAATCATGGTGGCCCGCCTGAGGTCTTAAGAAATCAAATTAAGGTAATAAATGATAAAACAAATATAATTAGTGTTCTGCAATTAAATTTTTTATCAATTACTTTTTTTTTACGATGTATTTTCTCAAAAAATTATAGATTAAGAATTTACAATTTTTTAAAAAAATATGATTTAGTTCATTTTCATGAAATTTGGTCATTAAAAGTAGTTTTGATGATATATTTTTTAAATAAACTTTTAATTAAGCACTTCTTTGTTGGCCATGGTTATATTGATAGTTGGTCAATAAATCAAAAATTTTTCAAAAAAAAAACTTTTATTTTTTTCTTTTTACAAAAAGCGTTTAATTCTTCGAGTGCCTCATTCTTTTCAACATATAATGAGTATTTAGATGTTATTAAAAACATTAAGGTTCACGATACATTTATAATTCCCAATGGTGTCTCCCTTGAAAAATATAAAGAAAGAAAATTAATTAAAAAAAAAAATAAAAAGATTTTATTTTTTGGAAGAATACACCCAAAAAAAGGATTAGATTTATTAATAGAAACCATAAAAGATTTACCTGATGATTATTTTAATGAATTTTCATTTGAAATTACCGGTCCTGGAAATCAAAGTTATATTAATCGTTTAAAAAAACTGATCAAAAAATATAATTTAGAAAAAAAAGTAAATTATAACCCACCAATTTACAAAGATGATAAAATTGAATATCTAAAAAAAAATGATGTTTTTATTCTTCCATCATTTGAAGAAGGAGATTCAATTGCATTAAAGGAAGCCCTAGGATCATATTTACCAGTAATTATTTCTAAACAATGTAGATTAGATATTGTTGATCAATACAATGCCGGTATTGTAATTGAGACCAATAAAAAGAGTTTATATGAGGGATTAATAAAATTAAGGACCAAAGATATAGTAGAAATGGGCAACCAAGCAAGAAAGTTAGCTACAGACAAGTTTGATAATAAAGTATGTTCAGAAAGATTATATAAAATATATTGTGATATTTATAATGGTAAAAAAAATTCTAATGACTGGATTTTATAAATGTCAAACAAGTATATTTTGGGTTTAAATTTTTTACATTCAGATTCTTCTGCATGTATCTTCAAAGATGAATTGCTAGTTGCAGCATCTGAAGAGGAAAGATTTACAAGAAAAAAACACACATCGAATTTTCCCAAAGAATCAATTAAATTTTGTTTAAATAAAGCTGGTATTAAAATTTCTGATATCGACTATGTAACGATCAATACAAATCCATATAATAATATTTTAAAAAAAATTTTGTTTGTTTTAAAAAATCCATCTTCAATTAAGATTGCAATTTCTAGTCTCAGGAATTCAAAAAAAAAAATTAATATTGGTAAAATATTATCAAGCATTAGTGATAAGGATCCTTTCAAAGGAAAGGTAAAATTTATCGATCACCATGAATCACACATAGCTTCATCGTTATATTTTAGTAAATACAATGAATGTGCAAATTTATCGATTGATGGATTTGGAGATTTTGCTAGCTGTGCTTATGGAGTATATAAAAATAATTCTTTAATATTAGATGAACAAATCAATTTTCCTCATTCTTTGGGAATTTTTTATCAATCCTTAACCCAATTTTTGGGTTTTAAATCATATGGTGATGAATATAAATTGATGGGTCTATCTTCTTATGGCGAACCAAAATATGTTAGTGAGATTTCAAAATTAATATACAAAACAAATAAAGGTTTTAATTTAAATTTAAAATATTTTGTTCATCATAAAAAAAAAATTTTTGATATAAATGAATATGGTCAATTTATTTATGAAAATTTATTTTCAGAAAAATTGGTTAAATTAATTGGAGAACCAAGAAAATCTGAAGAAAAAATTACTCAAAAACATTTAGATTTAGCAAAATCAACTCAACATGTTTACGAGGAAATTTTATTTCATTTAACAGATTTAATTTTCAAAAAGTATAAAACCAAAAGGCTTACTATCTCAGGTGGTTGTGCAATGAATTCTTTGGCGAATGGAAAAATTATTCATAATTCAAAATTTGAGGAAATTTATGTTTCTCAAAGCCCAGGTGATGCTGGTGGTAGTATTGGTTCAGCGTGCATTTTAATAAGAAACAAATATAATAAATTTGTAAAAGTCGACAATTATTCTTATTTGGGTCCTGAATACTCAAATAAATATATTCTAAAAATAATTAATCAAAAAAAATTGGAACACAAATTTGATATTAAATTTATTGAATACGATGAACTATATTCTTTTATTGCAGATCAATTAACTAAAGAAAAAATTATTGGTTGGTTTCAGGGTAAAACAGAATGGGGACCAAGAGCTCTTGGAAATAGATCAATTCTTGCCGATGCTAGAAATGAAAATATAAAAGATATTATAAATTCAAAAATTAAGAAAAGAGAAAATTTTAGACCTTTTGCACCTTCCATCTTAAAGAATCATGTTAGTAATTGGTTTGAAGAAGAATGCAGTGTGCCATTTATGAGTGAGGTAAAAATAATTAGAAAAGACAAAAGAAAATTAATACCTGGCGTGGTTCATGTAGATGGTACCGGAAGATTACAAACAGTAACAAAAGATCAAAATTTACATTATTTTAATTTAATCTCGGCTTTTTTTGATAAAACAAGGGTACCAATTATTTTAAATACTTCATTTAATGAAAATGAACCAATTGTTAATAACCCAGTCGAAGCAATTAATTGTTATGAAAGAACAAATATGGATATATTAGTTTTAGGAAATTGGGTTTTTAAGAGATAATATTATTAATGAAAATTTCTGTTATTACTGTAAGTTTAAATAGTGAAAAAACAATCGAAAAAACAATTAATTCAGTCCTTTCACAAAATTACAAAAATTTTGAGTACATTATTGTAGATGGTAAGTCTGATGATAAAACCCTAGATGTTATTAATAAATACAAGAACAAAATAGATTTAGTCATTTCTGAAAAGGACAAGGGTATATTTGATGCAATAAATAAAGGAATTCAAAGATCTAGTGGAGATATTATATCAATCATTCATTCAGATGATTCTTTTTATGATGATAAAGTTTTAGAAACAGTAAATAAAAATTTTATAGAAAAGGATAATTTAGAATGTTTAATTGGCATAACTCTTATTAAAAGAAAGAATTCAGATTTTATAGTTCGAAAATATAATTCCTCTTTTTTCAAAAAATGGATGATTTATGTTGGTTTTACACCTCCACATCCCTCAACTTTTATAAAAAAAAAGGTTTATGATAAAATTGGTTTTTATAAAACTGATTATGAGATTGCTGGTGATTTTGATTTTTTCGTAAGAATGTTTTTAAAAAATAAAATTATATATAAGACAATTAATCAAAATTTAGTTATTATGAGCATGGGTGGCAAAAGTACAAAATCTATTAAAAGTAATTTAATTTCAAACAAAGAAATTTTAAGATCATTTAAACAAAATAATATTTATTCTAATTTCTTATTTATTTTACTAAGATTTCCAATAAAATTAATTCAGTTTATATTAAAATGAAAATCGATAAAATTAACTATTACTGCACGCTCTTTTCCGGTATTTTATTTTTTTTAATACCTGTTGCTCTAATAACTGGTCCATTTATTCCTGATTTATTTTTAGTCATTATTTGTTTAAATTTAATATTTTTAAGTATTTATGAAAAAAATTTTGAAATATTCAAAAATAAATTTTTTATTTTTTTTATTATATTTTGTTTTGTTGCATCATTAGTATCAATTATAAGTGAAAATTTATCATCTTTAAAAAGTAGCAGTTTATATTTTAGATTTGGTTTATTTACTATTGCTTCATATTTGATTATAAAAAATAATAAACAATTATTACAATTATTATTTTATTTTTTTTTAATAATCTTTTTTACACTTTTTATTGATACTTTATTTCAATATTTCTTTTCGAAAAATTTGTTAGGCTTTACATATAATGATTTAAATAATTTTAGGATAACAAGCTTTTTTGGTAAGGATGAAGTTTTGGGAAGTTATACTGCAAGATTTTTTCCATTAGTAATATTTTTATTTATATATAATACGAAATTTTATTCAGATGTTAAAAAATCGCTTTTAATAATAATTATTATTTCAACCTCTTTTACTATTATTTTATTCAGTGGAGAAAGAACATCAATTGCATTATTTTTTATATGTTTAATAGTTATTTTTCTTTCTTCTCAATATTTAAGAAAAATTATGGTTATACCGATTGTTTCCATATTATTGATTTCAATTATAAGTTTTAGCTTTAGTGATAAAATTAAAACTAGAGTCATCACATCGACTATTAATCAATTAGGTCTTAACTCTGAGAGTGAAAGGTTGGTATTATTTAGTAAAACTTATGAAGGACATTATAAAATTGCCAGTAATATGTTTTTAGAAAAACCGATACTTGGTCATGGAGCTAAAATGTTCAGATTTTATTGTTCAAAAGAAGAAAATTTTGTTTCAGTAACCGCTTGTTCAACTCATCCACACAATTTTTATGCTCAAATGTTAGCAGAGTTAGGACTATTTGGTTTTATCTCAATTTTTTTAATTTTTATTATCATCTCAATTTTTTTTATAAAAAATTTATATTTTCAGATAATAAAGAAAAAACAATTAATATCAGATGAAACTATCTGTTTGCTAGCTTGTTGTTTTATTAATTTATTTCCATTATTACCATCTGGTAATTTTTTTAATAATTGGTTATCAATTGTTATTTATTATCCAATTGGATTTTTGATTTTTATAATTAAGGAAAAAAAATTTTATGTATGAGAAGTCTTTATTATTATTCATTATAATCAATATACCTATAGTTATTTTTTACCAAAAAATAATTAGAAAATTAAATATTTTTGATACTGCTGATGGAATAAGGAAATTACATAAAAAAGACATCCCACTGTTTGGAGGAAGTTTAATTGTTTATAATATATTTGCTTTTTATATTATTGATTATTTTATTGGCATAAATTCTGAAATTAATTTCTTGAGCACAAGAGAACACTTTTCTTTTTTTGGAGGTATAATTCTTGTTTATCTAATTGGGCTTTATGATGATAAGTTTGACCTGTCTTCAACCAAAAAACTTTTTTTTAATTTTTTCATCATCTTATTTATTATTTTAGTTGATGACAATCTTGTAATTAGAGAACTCTCTTTATTTTTTGTTGAAAACAATATTGAACTTAAGAATACTTCTTATTTTTTTTCGATTCTTTGTGTTTTGTTATTCATGAACGCTCTCAATATGTTTGATGGGATAAATTTACAAGCTGGTTTTTATTCTTTATTAATTTTTATAATTTTTATTATCAAAGACACTTATTCTTTTTATAGTCTTATAATAATTTGTACTTTGATGTTGTTTTTATTTTATAATTATCAAAATAAATCTTTTTTAGGTGATAGTGGAACACAAGTATTAGCATTTATAATATCCTACATATTAATCAAATCTCACAATATTGAAAAAATTTTTTCACCTGAAGAAATATTCATTATTCTATCTTTTCCAGGCCTTGATATGTTTAGACTTTTTTTGTTTAGAATATTAAATGGCAAGAATCCATTTCATGCAGATATTGATCACATTCATCATCTAATAACAAAAAGATTTAGCTCATTTTATGCATTTTTAATTATATTCCTAGTAATTTTATCAAATATTTTAGTTTACTATATTTTTACAAATTCACTGTTATCATTATCAACTATTATTTTATCATATTTAGTTTTATTTTTCATTTTTAAAAAAGGAAAGACAAAAAATTGAAACAAATTTTTGATATAATTTTAAGTTTAATATTTCTGATTATAATATCACCAATTTTTATTCTAATTTGTATTTTTATAAAAATTGACTCTCCAGGTTCAATTTTTTTTATAACTGAGAGAGTAGGCATAAATAATACAAGATTTAAGATGATAAAATTTAGATCTATGTATAAAGATACGGAAATTGTTGAAACTTCTAACCTTAAAGATGCTAATATCAAAGTTACGAAGATAGGTAAATTTTTGAGAAAGTTTAGTATTGATGAAGTTCCTCAATTCTTTTGTGTTTTAGCAGGAAAAATGTCGATAGTAGGACCTAGACCAGCACTTTTATCACAACATGATCTTATTGAAAAAAGAAAACAATTAGGAATAGATACTTTAAAACCAGGTATTACTGGCCTCGCACAAATAAATGGAAGGGATTTAATATCTTTGGAAAAAAAAATTAACTTTGAGGCTGAATATTTAAAAAAAAAGGGTTTTTTTTTTGATTTAAAGATCATCATAAAAACAATAAAAGTGGTCATTACTCAAAAAGGAGTTTCACACTAAATAATTATAATGAATATTTTTTTTCAAAATAGATTATCAAATTTTAAGAAAAAATTAATTTTAATTTTTTCAGACTTGATAATCATTGTAGGATCGATATCAATTTCATATTCATTAAGATTAGAACAAATATACTCTATTTGGAAAATTGACATTAAAGTTATAATACTTTTTTTAATCGTTTTTTACTTAGTATTTTTTATTCAAAATATATATCAAATTTTAATCAGGTATTTTGATTATTACTCTATTCTAAAGATTGTAAAGTCAATTTTTCTTTGCGCAATTATTTTAATTCCTTTAAATTTTTTGTTATATAAAAATATATATTTTCCAAGATCAATTTCTTTTATAGCTCCAATTATAATTGGCCTACTAATACTGTTTCATAGAATATTTTTAAGTTTTTTAATTAATCTTAATTCTTATAACCAAAAAAATATAAACAATATTTTAATCATAGGAATAGATGAAAATAATATAGAAATTGTAAAAACATTAAGACAAAATCCAAGATATGGCATTATAAGAGGTCTTATTGATACTGTTGGAAAATATAGAAAGAGAGAATTAAATGGTATCAAAATTTATAAAAAAGAGGATATAAAAAGTGTATTAGCTAATAATTTTATAAGCGAAATCATAATTGGAAAAAAAAGTTTAAGAAAAAATGAAGTTTTAAACTTATTTAATTATACTGAAAATAAGAATATTAGAATTAGAAATTTAAATGAGACAAAAAATTATTTTGATAATTTAATTAATCAAATACTTTCTCCTAATATTGATTTTTTTGATATAATTGATAGGTCAAAAATTAAAGTAGACAAAAAAATCTTAAAAAATAAAATTTTTAATAAAAATATTTTAGTTACTGGTGGGGGTGGATCTATTGGTAGTGAATTATGTCTTGAAATTATAAAACATAAACCAAAAAAAATTTTCATTTTAGAAAACTCTGAAATTAGTTTATTCAATATAATTAATAAATTTAAAGATTTAAAAATTTACAATCCAAAGATTTTAAAACCTACACTTGGTGATTGTAATGATGAAAGTTTTTTAAGAAATGTTTTTTTTGATAAAAAAATTGACAAGATATATCATGCTGCAGCTTATAAACACGTGGGATTTGGTGAAGAAAATCCATACTCAATGTTAAAAAATAATATATTTGGAACAAAAGTAATTATTAAATTTGCAATTGAGAAAAATGTGAAAGAATTTATTTTTATAAGTTCTGATAAGGCTGTAAATCCCAAAAGTATATTGGGATATTCAAAAAAATTTGGTGAAAAATTAGTTAAATATTTTTATTCAATAAATAAATCAAAAAAAAAAACAAAATTTACAATTGTAAGATTTGGAAATGTAATTGGGTCTAGTGGCTCAGTTATTCCAATTTTTATAAATCAGGTTCTTAAAAATCTTCCTTTGACCGTAACAAGTAAAAAAGCAAAAAGATATTTTATGTCTATTTCAGAAGCAGTTCAACTCGTAATAAATGCATCATATTTAAATAAAGGAGGAGTAAAAATATATGCTCTAGATATGGGTAGCCAAATTAATATATTTAAAGTCGCTAAAAGAGTCATTAGATTGAGTGGAAAAACTATTAAAGATAAAAAAAATATTAATGGAGATGTTGAAATAAAAATAACAGGTCTAAAAAAAGGAGAGAAAATGCTAGAGGAATTAGCCTTAGGTCAAAATTTAATACCTACGTCTCATCCAAAAATAATAGAATGTAAAGAAAATATCGAAACAAAAAATATCAGTAAAAACCTTATGAAAATCGAAAAATCTTTACAAAAAAAATTTATTTCAAAAAATATTTTTATGAGTATGAAGTGACCTATTTTAAATTATGAAAAAAAAAATAATTTGTTTTGATTTAGATAATGTGCTTTGTAAAACTAGTAATAATGATTATAAAAAAAGCAAACCTATAAAAAAAAATATTAATACTCTAAATAAATTGTATCAAAATGGTTTTTATATTAAAATATTCACTGCCAGGTGTATGGGAAGAAATAATGATAATATAAATAAAGCGAAAAAGCAGGCATATAAAATTACTCTATCACAACTAAAAAAATGGAATGTTAATTACAATAAGTTAATTTTTGGAAAACCCAGTTTTGATATTTATATTGATGATAAAAGTCTTTTTTTTAAAAAACATTGGTCTAGAAAGTTAGAGAAAAAGTTATTATGAAAAACTTTGAAAAATTCTTAAAAATATATAATAAAAATTTTATAAAAAGTCTGGAAATGAACATTGAAACAAAGAAACATTTTAAAGATTTTTATAATTTAATTTTGAAAGTAAAAAAAAATAAAAAAAAGATCATTATTGTAGGTAATGGTGGTAGTGCAGCTATTGCTAGTCATTTTAGTGTTGATATGACAAAAAATGGGAATGTGAGATGTGTGAATTTTAATGAAAGCGATCTTTTGACATGTTTTTCAAATGATTATGGTTATGAAAATTGGGTAAAAGAAGCTTTAAGGTTTTATTCAGACACAGGTGATTTAGTAGTTTTAATATCATCAAGCGGAAAATCAAAAAATATGATTAATGCCGCAAAGTTTTTAAAAAGTAAAAATAATAGATTAGTTACTTTTACTGGTTTTTATGGGAAGAATAATCTTAGTAAGTTAGGGAATTTAAATTTTGTGGTAAATTCAAAAACTTATAATATAATCGAAAATATTCATCAGTATTGGTTATTATTATTAGTTGATATACTTAGTAAAAAAAAAGATGATAAGTAAAATAATTCAATACAAAAATATTAAAAAAAAAATTTCAGAATTAAAAAAAAGAAATAAGAAAATTGTTTTATGTCATGGAGTGTTTGATGTAATTCATGTAGGTCATATAAATCATTTTAAAAAAGCTAGAGAATTTGGAGATATTTTAATTGTTACAATAACATCAGATAAGTTTGTTAA
>MDTA01202117.1_pt1 | contig 14638 bp, 13 predicted proteins | sample 811151 | NCBI WGS metagenome assembly MDTA01 (sample SAMN05326648, study PRJNA326480) | marine metagenome | isolation source: seawater | place: Indian Ocean: South | collected 2010 | reverse complement strand
TTGTTGATGTATTAAATTGACACCCTCTGATACTCTCTAGTATTTAATCGTTCTTCCCTTACAAGGAAGAAGTCACAGGTTCAAATCTTGTAGCGCCAACAAGAGTTTTTCAGAAATCAACCTTTTAAATTACTAAAAAACCCCACAGAAACCTCACAATTTGTAATAATTAATTAATGAAAAAATCGATTATTTTACTTGGTATTTTTATTTTGAGCTGTGGTCCTACGGAAGCAGAAATTCAAGAAAGAATTGATCTAGCTGTTGAATCTGCGCTAAATAATGCGGAAGTAAAATTCGAACAAGAATTATTTATAGCTACCTCAACCACAAGTACAAGCACTACATCTACTTTGCCTCCATCTACTACAACTACCAGCACTACAACTACCAGCACTACAACTACCAGCACTACAACTACCAGCACTACAACTACTACTCTCCCGAGTTGTGAAAACTATCCTCCTAGCATTTCATCAATAACAAAAAATAGTGGTGATAGTTACGGTACCGGTGATGTGCTATCCCTCACAATTGAGTTTTTAAATGGTTCAAGAGAAACAAGTTTTATTTGGATATATATTGTTAATAATTATGGAGACAACTACATCTTATACAATTGGGGTGAAAATGATATTCTTGTTCAGTCTGGTGTAATTGAACCGAGACATACTGAATATAAAATTGGTCAGGGTACAAAAACATTAGAATATACTTTTGATTCATACATTTCAAGTGGTAACTATCGAATTAGTCAAATTACAGTTGGAGATAATGAATATAGTGGTGGAATAAGAGCTATTTACTCTTTTGATGAAAATGGAAAGCTTGACCAAATATATTACCAAAATTTTACAACTGATGGATGTAGGAATGCCAGTAATGAACTTAATGATGTGTCTGAATTAGCATTTACAAAAAATTAATTAACCCAACAAAAACACCCACAATTATTTATTAAGAACAACAAACATATAACAATTAATTAAAGTAGTGAATATGTTTGAAAATTTTCTTGTAATAATCCCAACTTATAATGAGAGTGAAAATATTAATGATCTAATTAATGAGTTATCAAAACATGGATTTCACATTTTAGTAGTTGATGATAGCTCACCAGACGGCACATTTGAGATAGTTTCAAACCACGAAAAGTATGGTCAAAATTTATTTGGAATAAAGAGAACATCAAATAAAGGTTATGGGAAATCTGTTATTGATGGGTTTATGTTTGGAATTGAAAAACAATATCAACATTTTGTTCAAATGGATTCTGATTTTTCACATAGGGTTAAAGACTTACTTAAAATGACTGAATTATCTTCAAAATATGATCTTGTAATTGGAAGTCGATATATTGATGGAGGAGCAATCGAAGGTTGGGGCTTAATTAGAAAATATCTTTCAAAAATTTCGAATTTATTTGCAAAGTTTTTGTTGAAAACAACTATTTCTGATTTAACAACTGGATTTAGAATTTATTCATTAAATTCCATCAGAAGTATTGATTTTCAAAAAATAGACTCTAATGGTTACTCTTTTCTGGTTGAATTATTGAACAAAATAATAAAAGGAAATTTCAAAATAATTGAGTACCCTATTATTTTTGTCAACAGAACTAGAGGAAAATCAAAAATGGATTTTAAGATAGTGATTGAATCGATGGTAAATTTATTCAAAATATATTTTGAAAAATAACTTTTTTAGTGTTTTTTTACCTGAATAGTTGATATGAGAATTTTTATATAATCCTTGTGACTAAATATTTTTAAAGATATTAAAAATTTAAGTAAATCCAGATAAGTTTTCTTTCTCCACTTTGAAGTAACATGATACGAATATTTATTAAATAATTTTGTATAATTTTTTTGGTAATATATGGAATTTTTTCTCAACAAGCCTTCGAAGGTCCATGGCTTTTTACTGCCAAGGTAATGAACAATTTTGGTATCATTATTTGCCATGTTGTCATTTTTTATTAATTTGTGATTTAATGTCGAAGTCAATTCAAAAAATTGGGAATCAAAAAATTTATTTAATACATCTTGATCCCAGTGTTTAATATTATTTCCTAATTTTTTAGTTAAGTTAAGTAATTTATTTGTTAAGTTCAAACTGTTTTGATTATTAAAATCAAAAACCATAACTCCAGCATTAAAATATTTTTCACTCTTAAGATTTAACCTATCAAAAATTTCTTTTGAGTTATTCTTAGATGTTTCAAGTGCTGCACCAAAATAATAATTTTGTTCACGCATCTTTGCTACTTGAATCTTAAATAAATCTAATGGGTTATTAACAGTAATTGTGTCAGCATCTAAATAAATTATAAAATCATTAATTTGTATATACTTCTCAAGATAAATACGAAAATATGTTGCACTTGAAACGTGTGCATTTTCCAATTTAGGAAATTTAAATGACTCCGTATTAACCTTATGCATATTTATAACTTTGCATTTTGAGTGTTTATTTAATAATTCTGAATATTGTTCAAAACTCTCTGGCTCAGAATGAAGTATGTGTATTGATACATCTTCCGTCACATTATTTAAAAGTGAAAAAATTGAAACAGCACATTGTATATTAAACTTTTTATCAATACAGTAAGCAAAATTCATTTTTTTTCTTTTCTATAATGCTTTGAAGCCATTTGAGAAAATAATTTTTGTTCATTTTTGTAAATAGTTGAAATGTTATCTTCAACATTTAACTTATACAAAGGTGTTTTGATTGTATGAATTTTACAACCATATAATTGTGCATCTATAAAAAACTTATAATCTTGAGCAAAAAAATAATCCTCATCATATCCGCCAATTTCATAAAATATTTTTCTTTTTAAAAATGTGGTTCCATGTATAAATGGATTTTTATACTTTAAAATAAAACTTGTTGGAATAAAGTGAGCATATCTTGGCCTCAATCTTTTAGAGTTCAATATTTCTGTCCTACACGTAACAATATCGTAATCATATTTTTCTATTACATTTTTTTGTATTTTAAATCTCTCAACATGACTTTCATCGTCTGCATCTTGTCTGGCAAGATACTCTGAACTTGAATAGCCGGCTAAGATATTAAGTGATTTAGTTAAACCAATATTTTTGGAGTTTTGAAATACCTTGACCCTGTTGTCATAAGTAAATTGTTTGCATATTTCTAGTGAATTATCGCCAGAAAAATCATCCATAATTAGTAACTCAAAGTTTTCATATGATTGATTTAAAATACTTTCAATAGCTCTTTCAATTGTTTTTTCATTGTTGAAAACTGACATCAAGACAGAGATAGTCATTTGTCACTCTCGTAATCAATCTTGTGTTTCATTAATTTATAAATTATATCCTCTATAGAGTACATTGGAGCCCAACTAAGCTCATTTTGAATTTTTGAGGGATCAGAAACAATCGTCAATGGATCCCCTTTTCTTAAAAGCCTTTCATCTACATCTACGAATTTATTCCAATCTAAATTAAATTCATTAAAAGCTAGCTCTAAAATTTTTTCAATAGATGTACCAACTCCACTTCCAAGAACATAGGACTTACTATTTTCAAGATTAGTCATTTTAATAACAGCATCCATAATATCGCCTGCATAACTCCAATCCCTGATGTACTCTAAAGATCCTACTGTTGTTTTTTTTAGCTTATTTTTGTGAATTTTTATAACATCATCAATAATCTTCATTATTAAAAATTTGTTTGACCTTAACTCAGATTCATGGTTGAACATTATCCCTTCTATAAAAGTTATATTTTCACAATCAAAATATTTATTATCTATACTATTTTTTACTTTATATTTTGCGATAGCATATGGATTTCTTGGTTCTAAATTAGAATTTTCACTTAAAGGTTTGTTTGAAATACCAAACATTTCAGATGATGATGCTTGAAAGAATTTAACTTCTTTATCTATTGTTTTCAAGCTCGATACTAAATTTTCGAAAGATAAATAAATATTTTTATGATAGTAATCTTCATTTCCGATTGAATCATTTACGTTGCTTGGCCCCATAAGATTAAATACAGTATCTGGTTGATAATTTTGGAATATATTATCTATTTGTATATTATCGCTAAAGTCAATATTTAAGATTTTTAAATTTATTGGTTTTTTTGAGTTCAGAAAAATATTCAATTTTTGTTTAAATAATTCTAAATCAGGATGTCTAGATGTACCTATGACAGTGATGTTTTCATTTAATCTTAGAAGTTTTGATGTAAGAATTATCCCATCTTGACCGCTTATGCCTGTAATAAAAACTTTTTTCATATTAAATTTCTAATGCTTGTTTAATCAAATTATTAAATGCTTTATAATTTTCTGATATATTGTAATTATTTTTTACAACATCATATCCCTTGTCAATAACATCAATTCTTGAATTGTTTTTTTTCAAATCCTGAATTTTGGAAACCCACTCATCATATCCTCCTTTGATGAAGTAAATACTTTTTTCATCTTCAAATATTTTTTCATCCCAAAATCCATCTGTCAAAGTTATCATAACTGGAACCTTCATTGAAATTGATTGTAAAGCAACACTTTGACCAGAAGGCTGAAGAGATTCCTTTAAAGGAAGAATTGTTAGCCATGAATTCAGATATATATCCCTTAATTCTGTATCTGAAATTAATTCTTCTCTCCAACTTCCTTTTATTAAGGTTACATTATTAGGTAAATTGTCATTTTTAATATTTGTTATAAATATAAATTTAAGATTTGGAAGTGAAGTTGCAATGCGAGTAAGTAATTTAAAATCCCTATTTTGATCATTTCCAATAAATAATATATTTTCCTTATAGGATGAGCTATTATTGGCTTTCCAAAATTCTAAATCAATAGAAAAAGGGATGAAAACAAATTTCTTTGAATAATTTGTGAAATTTTCGCACGCATATTTATACTCACCTTTTCCAAGAAAAACAAAATAATCAAATACCTTTAAAAATTTATATAGAAAAAAATTTACAATTTTTGAATTTTGATTTTTACTTACTAAATTATTAAAAAAACCCATAATAAAAATTATTAATTTTATCTCTTTTTTAATAAGCTTTAATAGCAGAAATAGAAGAAGGGTCGAAAAACCTACAGTTTCATTAGTTAGGATGATCACATCCGATTTAAATATTTTTTTTATATTTCTTAAAGTCGCGATTTGTGAAAAGTAAAAAGGTAATTTAGTAATTTTTCTAAGTAATCTTTCAAAAATATTCATAACCTTGGAAAAAATGTTTTTATTTGAAGAGTCCATTTCGATATAACTTGTGTTTTGAAAATTGTTTTTTACATAATCAAAAAAATAAAAAAAATCTTTTGGAAAAGTCTTTTTTGAAGATAGCCTTTTAGCTCTTCCTTCATTGTAAATGTATAAAATATTTACGTTTTTATCAGAAATATTGTTATTAGCACTAAAACCCATTACATTTAGGATAATGCTAAATACATATAAATTGTTATGAAAAAACTTAATAGCATAAAGAAAAAAAATACATTTTTTTTCTTACTTTTAGTTTCTTCTATATTCATTTCAAATACTTTTATAAACCTGTATTACCTCTCAACATTAAGCCCAGACTTTAACCGCTATAGTACTTATTTATCTTATTTTCTAGAACCTTCGGGAGAAATTTTTTCTGAACAGGGAGTTCTGTATTATTTTATAGTTTCGATTTTTGTTTTAATGAATATTGATAAATTTAATTATTCAGAAATTACTAATATTGCAAATCTTGGTAATACAGAAAACTTAAATATACTTTATGTAAGTGATTTTGAATTAAAAGCCTCTATTGGTATTCAAAATGGGAACTTATTCTTTTTCTTGATTGGATTAACTGTGTTTTTTAAATTTTTAAAACTCCAGAAAGTTGACAATCATAAAATATATTTGATCCTTAATTTATTAATATTTTTTCCTCCTGCAATTCAAATGAGGTTAACTCTTAAACCGGAAATTTTAGGTTTTTCTCTTTTGCCTTGGATTATGTACTACTTCACAAGTTACTTAAAAAATAGAAATATTGTAGTATTTTTAAAGTTGATATTAATTGTTCCTATTGTTTTAACTGCAAAAGCTTCTATGACTGGCATGCTTGGTATTTTTTTTCTTTTATTAGTCATTCAAAATTTTAAATCACTAAACCTTAAAGAAATAATTGCATTTTTAATACTATCGTGTTTACTTTTTTCATTTTTATATATTGAAAATGTAAACATTATTAATAGAAGTTTCTTTGAACGAGAAGACCTCAAAACTATTTACAATCAGGAAGAATATAATAATGCTGCAGATCCAAGAATTTTTTATAATATTAATTTTCAAGAATTAATCAAACACCCTGAAAAAAACTACCATGCGGATTCGATAATTGGAATTACATTGATCGATACATTTGGTGATTATTTCAAGGAATATTGGGATAAAGATTACACTCTTTCAAATAAATATAGAAAAGATTTCATTAAATCAAATTCAGAAACTAAAATTGATTTCCCAAATCGAACTCTTTATTTGGAAAATTGGAATTTTAATCTGAATTATTTAAGAAATATTTCTTCATTAATATTATCAATTTTCTTTTTTATCTTCGGTTTTTATTTTTCAATTAAAAAAAGTGGGTCTGCTGTTTTAATGCTTTCACCATTTATAGGATTATTAATTTTAATTATTAACTCTTTGGGTTTTCCAGAATATAACTTTTATCCAACAACTGCTGATACCTTTAAGACTTTTTATTACTCATTCCTTCTTACATTGTGTTTTGTTGAAATTATGAGAGTATTTTTATTATCAAAACTTTCTTTCAAAAAATATCTCATCATTGTTTATGTATTCTTAATTTGTTTTATTACCGGATTCCCTAAAGCAAATAATACGGAACTAGACTATGCTCTGTCAAATATCAACAGAAACACAACTTTATGTAATGTAAATTCCATTTATCTAAATTATTCTTTGATTGAAAATAATTATATAAACTGCACTAAAAAAGTTAGTAATGAAACATCTGGAAATTCATTTAAAATTTCAAACACTCCTAAATTAAACATCGGTATCTTTTCTTTAACTTTATTGTTTGCTCTAATGGAATTGAAATTGGTTAATAATTTTCTATTGAAGACAAGTAAATACTTAAGAAGAACAATTTCCAAATTCTAATTGCATTAATTCTTGTTTTAAATTTAAAAAGTTTTTTATAATTTTCAATTTTAAATTTTTCTAAATATTCACATTTATCAATTTTGTCTTTTATGAATTCTTCGTTTGAAAAAACCCATTTTTTTATATCAAAAACAAAACCCATTTTTTTTCTATAAATAAAATCCTCACTAAAGTCCTCTGATAAAAAATTTTTCAGAATTTGCTTGGCACTTTTTTTACTATCAACCTTATAATCTGTTGATAAAATATATTCAACTAACCTATGGTCGACAAATGGTGATCTTGCTTCAACTGAATTTTCCATAAACGTTCTATCAATTTTTAACAACATCATTTCAGGAAGATAGTATTTATAATCAAATAAAATAAGTGATTTATATAAATTACCATTCAGCGTTTTAAATTTGTCTTCAAGTATTGATTTGTAATTATTAACATTAAGAATTTTTAAAAACTTAGTATCTTCATAGTAAGAAGAGTATGCAGAAAATAAATTATTTGAAAATCGTTTAATATTAGAACCTGATCCTAGAATAGGTGGATATAATGCAAACAACTTATCAACTATTTTTGATGAGATTTTAAACCTATTTAACACATTGTATATTCTTGTATAACCACCCAATAACTCATCACCACCATCTCCTGTAATTGCTACTTTATAATTTTGTGATATAGCTTTTGATATTTTATATGAAGGAAATGTAGACGGATCAGAATAAGGTTCATCAAAAAGACGAATGGAATCAAGTACTTCTTGTTTTTTTATTTGAGGTTTAATTTCAATAACTTTTTTATTAAAATTATATTTTTTATTAACTAAATTAATCCAATAAGATTCATCATATTGCGAATTACTTACAGATATTGAAAATGAATTTATATCTTTACTTAATTTTCTTTGAATTTTAGAGATGCTTGTAGAATCAATCCCCCCAGATAAAAGAGTCGCTAAACCTACATCAGATTCAAGCCTTTGTTTTACAGAGTTATCAAGTAACTCAAAAAAAATTTCTTTTGAAAAAGGTTTATTGTCCACATGGTTTTCTAATTTCCAATACCTTTCTTTTTCATATAAATTTAAATTATGATTTAAATTTATTGTTAAATGTTCACCAGGCAATAATTTATAAAAGTTACTAAAGATTGTATTGGGTGCTGATACAACACCATTAGAAATATACTCAATTAATGCATCATTAGAAATTTCTAGGTTTGACACTAAGCTTGACACTGATTTTAAATTTGATCCAAAAATAAATTGATGTTTAGAAGAAAAGTAAAACATTGGTTTTTGACCTAACCTATCCCTTATTAAATGAAGTTTTTTATTAGTCATATCTAAATAAGCAATTGAAAATTGACCAATTACTTTATCAATAAAGCTTATTCCATCCAGAGAAAGTCCATTCAATAGCACTTCTGTATCTGATTTTTGACTATAAAATTTAGCACCTTTGGCAATTAAATCTTTTTTTAATTCTTTGTGATTAAATATTTCACCATTAAATAATATTTTATTTCCTAAATAGTTTTTCATTGGCTGAGACGCTTTTTCTGACAAATCAATAATCGCTAGTCTGTTAAATATAAATTCCAGAAAAAGTTTTTTATTATTTTTTAATTCTAAAGTTTCTTTATCGTGTTTAAGTTGGTCGGGACCTCTGCATTCAGTAAATTTATTCGATGAAAATAATTGAGATTGATCAATCTCAAAATCAGAAATATGTCCTAAAAAACCACACATATCAACAATTTAACATTAAATAAGTGCTTATAAACTATAAAATGTAATATTAGATAATAAAGTATGAAAATTTTAGTCACTGGTAGTAGAGGCCTTGTTGGAAAAAACGTTTCAAACTACTTACAGAAGCGTAATCCAAAATTTAAAGTTATAACAACAAATAGAAGTGAAACTGATTTATTTAGTTTCAATGAAACTAAAAAATTACTTCATGATACAAAGCCAAATATTTTAGTTAATTGTGCAGCAAAAGTTGGTGGTATATATGCAAACAATACAAAAAGGACTCAATTTTTACTTGAAAATTTAAAAATAAATTCAAATCTACTTGAAGCAACAATTGGCTTAGAGGATATAAAAATAATTAATCTTGGTAGTAGTTGTATCTATCCGTTGGATGCTCCAAACCCTATAAAAGAAAGTTCATTTATGAATGGAATACTTGAACCTACAAATTCTCCTTATGCAATGGCAAAATTAACTGCTATCGAACTTGGTAGAGCGATATCTGCTGAATATGGACATAAAATTTTAAATCTTATGCCAACTAATTTATATGGACCCTATGATAATTTTTCACCTACAGACAGTCACGTAATCCCAGGACTCATGTATAGAATGCACATGAGTAAGATAGCAAATGAAAAATCTTTTAAAATTTGGGGTACTGGAAAGCCACAAAGAGAATTCTTATATGTTGAAGACTTCTCCGATTCAATTAATTTTTTAATTAATACTGAATGGGAGGAAGATTTAATTAACATTGGTTCAGGTGAGGAAATAAGTATAAAACAATTAGCAGAATTACTTAAAGAAATTACTGAATACAAAGGGGTTCTGGAGTTTGATGATACAAAACCAGATGGAAATCCAAGAAAATTGTTAGATTCAAGTTTGATCTTTGAAAAAGGTTGGAAACCAAAAACCCTTTTAATTGAAGGCTTGGCAAAAACTTACAACTGGTTTCAAAATAATTTTGAAAAAATTAGATTGTAAAATTTTCCCAGGTAGGTTTCAACAAACCCTCTTCTAAAAGAAGCTTTTCTTGTTTTGCAAGTTTTAAATCTTCATCAACCATTATTTGAACAAGCTTACTGAAATCAGTCTTTGGAGACCAATTTAAGAATTTATTTGCTTTTGAGTAATCACCTAATAAATGCTCAACTTCATTTGGTCTGTAAAATTTTTTAGAAGTCTCAACATAATCCTCCCACTTCAAATTTAAATAACCAAAAGCTTCTTCTAAAAATTCTCGAACCGTGTGTGTTTCGCCTGTAGCCAATACCCAATCATCAGGATGTTCATGCTGCATCATTAGATACATTCCTTCAACAAAATCTTTTGCATAACCCCAATCTCTATAAGCTTCTAAATTCCCAAGTGTAAGTTTAGATTGTATTCCTAGTGATATTCTTGTTACTGCTCTTGTGATTTTTCTAGTAACAAATGTTTCTCCTCGTCTTGGTGATTCATGGTTAAAAAGAATACCATTTACACAAAAAAGACCGTATGATTCCCTATATACTTTTGTCATATGGTGTGCAAATAGTTTTCCAACTGCATATGGGCTTTTGGGTACAAGTAAAGAATTTTCGTTAAGTTTTTCGTTGCTAACCCCACCAAACATTTCTGAAGAAGATGCTTGATAGTATTTTATATTTTTATTAGAGTTTCTTACACTTTCTAACATACTAATTGCTCCAGTGGTGCTGGTATCAATTGAAAATTGGGGAACTTTAAAAGAGACTGCAACATGTGACTGTGCCGCCAAATTATAAATTTCATCTGGTTCAATATTATTTATCAACATTTTCATTGAACTTGGATCTAGAAGATCAGAATAATGCAGGTTAAAATTAGGATTACCGTTGTATTTAGATATTAAATGATCGATCCTTGAGGTATTAATAGAACTTGATCTTCTGATTGTGCCATGCACTTCATAATCTAGTGATAGAAGATACTCTGCCAAGTAAGATCCATCTTGACCGGTAATTCCTGTGATCAACGCTTTTTTCATAGTATCAAATTATAAACCATTAAAAATGTTTTCTCTTTTATTAAATTTGTGTAAGTATGCACCTGCAAAAAAATAAAATATTAATGGAAATCTTACTGACTCCATTGAACTGTCAAAAAATGAAACTAGTAAGATAGTAATTACGAACTGAAATGCATATAATTTGTAATTTTTTTCAAAAGACTTTGTTAATATCATGAAGTAAGCATAGATAAATAATAATAGTTGTACTAAGCCTCCTCTAGCAAAGATATTTACAAAATAATTATGAACATGTTCATTAGTGCCGTCAGTACCTCTTCTTTCGACATCATCCATTGCAGGAATTATTTCGTTATATCCATAACCAAATAAAAATTGGTCTTTATTTAATAGATCAAAGTAAACATCTTGCCAAATTTGAAGTCTCCAGTTTGAAGTAATATCATTTGAATAAATTCTTCCATCAAGAATATAAATTATTTTATCGGGATGCTCAAAATCTAAAGCTTTATTTCTATACAGTTCAGCAAATTTGTCTGCAATTGTTAACTCTGAAGAATTTTCCATTAATCCAAATAAATTTTGTGGTTTGGTGAAAGTAAAGTCACCCCAAATATTTAGGGTAGAAAATGAAAACATTAAACTACCTAAAATTACACCGACAATTAATTGTCTAATATTATATTTGAAAAACTTAAGAAGTAATATAATTTCAAACAAAAAGTAGAAGGTGTAAGCTAAAAGAGATCCTTTGCTCATAAATAGAAACAGAGGTATAAATAATCCTGAAATACTAAAAAAATAAAATATGTAATATTTCTTATCTGAAATACTATATTTTGCTGTAAACAAACATACAAGAATTACAACTAGTAAATCTGAGGCTTTTTGAAATTCAAATTTGTCTGAATAATTAATAAAAAAATTTTGAATCAAATTTGGAAAATTAATTGTTCCAAGAATATAAACAATGAATGGTATTGTTACCAACGATATTTGAAAATATTTTTTATCTAACAAATCATAAAATATAATTCCTACAAGTAAAAAAGAAGCAGTCCAAATATATGAGCTGGATTTATAAGTATATAGAGAAAATAAGCTTCCATTATTTATAAAAAGAGAAATCAAAAATAATGTGTAAACTATTACAAGGTATTTGTTTAGTAATATATGTTTATAACTTTTTTTTGTAAAGTAACTTAGTGATAAAACTAAAGCAAATATAATTCCAAATCCAATAATTAGCTCTCCTATTCTGTAGCCAAAAATATACAAACCAGTAAAAGATCTAGAAAATAGCATTAGCAAAATTAAAAAAACAAAAATAATTTTTTCTGAATGTTTAAATTTTAATTTATTCATTTAAAATAAAACCTTTCACCATTTTTTTAAGTTTATAAGCAAGTTTGAATATAGTTTTAAAGACAGTATTTTTCTTTTTTAATTTTACTTCTCTGTTGCTAGACTCAAATAATTTCAAATACTCGCTACACATTTTTATATGATTTTCAGGATATTTTTTCATTATTTCAAAATATTTGTCATAATTATTTGAAATATACTCTAACTTTTCCTCCAAATCATTTATATTATATTCAACTCCAAAATCTCTACAATATTCTGTAACACCTCCACTATCAATATATAGAATAGGCAATCCGCATTGTGAAGCTTCTATATGATGATTTCCTGAAGGTTCATTCAATGAGCCTGTAATATAAACATTGTTTTTTTTCAATTCTTTACTTAATTTTGAACCAGAAATAGGTTCAATATGTTTTGAGTTCTTGAATACAAAGTTTTTTGGAACATTTCCTATATACGTAAACTCTATTTTTTCACTCCACTCATTATTTTCTAATAAACTATCTATATATTGATATACTTCAAACCCTTTGTTCCAGTTTGCTCCCCAATGGTGCGTAACAATTTTTAGTGGACTCTTTTTGTCCCATGGTTGAATAAAATCTCTATTGAAAATCTGCATATTAGAACCATACCTTATTACTGAAGATGAACCACTATGCCCTAACTTAATATATAAATTTTTGATCCATTCACTAACAAAAATTGTATAGTCAGACACTTTATTTGCTTTAAGCATAAATTTATTTATGTTATTTGTGTTTTTTCTTTCATCACACTCATTAATTCTGTGGAAAACTACCGGATTTGGATTTACAAACTTCTTATAAAGACTCACGTCTAAATAGTCAAAAGAAGACGACTCTGAAATAATTCTGGGATCAGTTAACAGTATTATCTCAATATCGTCATCGTCTAAATCGAAAATAACTTCATGATTTCTTTCTTCTAAATATTCCTTTAAATTGACTACAAATAAATTTCCACCGCCCCATGGACCAGATTTAATTTTTGAACCAATACTGATTTTCATAAAATTATATAAATACTTCCTTGAATTTATCTAATAATAATTCTCTGTTTAGTAATTTTTGAATATGTTTATTAATTTCTTCAGATTCCTTTTCTATTAAGTCATTATCATTTAGTAAATTTAATTTTTTGATTAAATCTTTCTTGTCATTTTGGTTAAAAATAAAAGAATACTTATCATTAAAAAATTCTGAAATTCCTCCATTATTTGGAAAAACAGAAACCTTACCTAACATACTAGCTTCGCACAATAGTGTAGGTTGCCCCTCAAACATCAACGTGTTTGTAACCACTGCTTTTGAATTCAAAATATATTGAAGTGTTTTTTGGTTATCCAGTTCGCCAGTAAAAACTATTTTTTCATTTTCATATTTTTTCTTAAATTTTAAAAAATCGGGCCCATCTCCAACAATAAAAAGTTTTGTAGAACTCAGATTACATCTCTGAAATGCTTCAACTAAACCCTCTATCCCTTTTTCTTTCGATATTCTTCCAGCATAAACTAGTGAATTTTCTTTTTCATTTTCTTTAATTTCTTCCTTAGTGTCTAAATAATTAGGAATAACAAAAATATTTTCATTATTTATACCTTGATTCTTCAGAAAATTTTTATGAAATTCTGTTAGAACTATAAGATTTATGCGTGGATCTGATAAAACTTGAAAGTATTTTTTTCCATATTTATTTATAAATATAGATTTAAGTATTGAATCGTAATATTTGTTATAAATACCAAATTTTTGCCTACTATTTCCACATGCTTTACAAAAATCTTTATCTAAAAAGTGCTTTTTAGAACTATGAAATTTAGTACAAAAATATCTAAAGTTGTGAACTTTTATATATGTTGGTAAATTATTTGTGAATAAAATTTTGAAAATACCAAGTGAAACAGTAAACCAAGTATTGTGTACATAAACTAAATCTGGTCGAAAATCTTCTATTTTTTTTGAAAGTTGAATGTTAGCCGAATGATTTGAATTTTTAAAAAATATAAAAATTGTTTTAAGTATTCCTGTTTTTTTATTGTCAAAAATTAATTCTTCTATATTGTAGTAATTTTTTAAAAGTTCAATTTCTCTTTTAACTGCAATATCCTCACCACCAATTTCTTTGTATTGATTGTGAATTATTAATATTTTTTTCATAAATTTTAAAACTAAATAGTTGATTACTATTATCTTAATGCATATTATTTATTTTCTTACTTACGACTATTCTTTTGAGTCTTGGAGTAAAGATGGAAATCTCTCTAGAGAGATTAAATACTTTAATGAATTTCAAAAAAAAAGTACTGATATTGTTTATACAT
>MDTA01085256.1_pt1 | contig 14640 bp, 17 predicted proteins | sample 811151 | NCBI WGS metagenome assembly MDTA01 (sample SAMN05326648, study PRJNA326480) | marine metagenome | isolation source: seawater | place: Indian Ocean: South | collected 2010 | reverse complement strand
TGCAATATCCTCAATAAATATACAATATTGTGGCTCAATTTTGTATTTATCAATTAATTTTTTGTAAGTTTCGATAGCAGGTTTTGGTATAAAATCTGAGTCTACGATATCAAAAATTCCATCAAAAAGCTTATTAATTCCGATTCTTTTAGTTACATTTTCGGCATGAGCACGGGAACCATTAGTAAATATTATTTTTTTTTCTTTAATTTTCCTAAGCTCCAATTCTAAATCCTTATCATTTTTGAGAAATTCCAGATCAACATCGTGAACAAAATCTAGAAATTCTTGTGCATCTATTTCATGATTTTTAATCATACCATTTAAAGTCGTATTATATTCATGAAAATAATTTTTCTGTATTTTTTTTGCTTCCTCAATACTCACATTTAGTTTGCTTGAAATATATTTAGACATTCGTTTATCAACCTGGTCAAAGACTTTGGTATCACCAGAATAAAGAGTATTATCTAAATCAAATAGCCAGTATTTTATATTTAACAAATCCTTCATTTTCTAATTAAAGTACCAGCACCCTGATCTGAAAAAATTTCTTTTAATATTGATCTAGGTTTTCTCCCGTCTAAAATTACAACCCCTCTAACCCCGTTTTCAACTGCATCAATACAGTTTTTAATTTTTGGCAACATTCCTCCTTGTACAATTTTAAGGTTTACCAAATTTTCCATATCGTAAGGTTTTATTTCTGATATTAAAGTTTTTCTATCGTCATAAACACCTTCCACATTTGTCATTAATAAAAGCCTTCTAGATTTTAATTTTTTTGCTATAGCACTAGCCGCTGTATCACCATTTATATTATAAGTTTGTCTATCTTTATCTAAACCTAGTGGTGCTACAATAGGTATTTGATTTTGATCAATAATATTTCTAATTATCTTAACATCAATTGTTTGAGGAATTCCCACGAAGCCCAGCTCTGGTTTATCGGGAATAACATTTATAACATTATTTTTTTTTGTATTTATTGAGACACCTTTTGATCCTTTTTTATTAAGTGAGTCCACAATGTCATTATTAAAATCAATTAGGACTTTTTCTACAATATCTATTACATTTTTATCTGTGACTCTTAAGCCATTTATAAATTTAGTTTCAATATTGCCTTTTTTTAATTCTCTTTCTATTCTAGGACCACCTCCATGAACAACAATAATTGAAAGACCTAATTTATTTAAAATACTGATGTCTTGAATAAAGTTATTAAATATATTTCTGTCTATTAAAACATTTCCACCGTACTTAATGACAATTAAATCTTTTTTATATTTTTTGACATATTTAGGAACATTATTTACGTTCGGAGCGTCTTTTGGCCAAAACTTTTTTATTTCGTCTAAACTAATTACTTCAGACATTTATCTAGTTTTAACAGTTGTAGTTCTCATAATCACCCATTGCTGAGCTATAGTTAGCACGTTATTCATTGTCCAATATACAACCAGACCTGATGGGAAAGGAGCCAAGATTACTGTTAAGAACAGTGGAAAAAACATGAATATTTTCGCCTGGATAGGATCAGGAGGCGTTGGATTTAATTTTTGCTGCAGAAACATTGTAGCACCCATCATTATCGGCCAAGCACCTATAATTAAAAATGACGGAGGATCCCAAGGAATGAGACCGAAAAAATTAAAAATTGAAGTTGGATCTTGCGCTGACAAATCTTTTATCCATCCAAAAAATGGTTGATGTCTCATTTCTAGTGAAATGAGCAACATTTTATAAATTGCAAAAAAGAAGGGTATTTGTATTAAAATTGGTAAACAACCTGATAACGGATTTACTTTTTCTCTTTTATAAAGAGCCATCATTTCTTGCTGAAGTTTTACTTTATCGTCTTTATTTAATTCTTTTAATCTTAATAACTCTGGTTGCAAAATTTTCATCTTTGCCATTGATCTAAAGGAGTAATTTGCCAAAGGAAAAAATAACATTCTAACGGCTGCAGTGACTAAAATTATAGCTATTCCAAAGTTTTTGGTAAGTTCAAAAAGGTAATTAATAACAAAAAATAATGGTTTAGTTAAAAAATATAACCAACCCCAATCAATTGTTAAATCGAATTTATTTATAGATTCGGCTTCAGCATAACCGTCAATTACTTTAACCTCTTTAGCAGCAACAAAAATTCTTGTACCAGATGTTTTGGTAGATGATGGTTTAATTATTACCGGCTTATTTAATATATAGTTTGCTTTAAAACTTTCAGATTTATAAACAAATTCACCTCTAAATGGTTGGTCTTTTTCAGGAACTAAAGCTGTAATCCAAAACTTATCAGTTATTCCAAGCCATCCGTTATTAGCATTATGTTCTTTTTTTTTATCTTTAATGTCATCATAATCATGTTCTTTAAGATCTTCATCAAATACTCCTATAAAACCATCGTGTAATATTAAAGTTCCTGACATAGATCCTGCTTCAAGAACTGGCTTTTGATTTCTTGTAATTTGTGCGTAAGGATATAATTCAATTGTATTATTAGACCTATTTTCAATTTCTTGTGTTATTCTAAATAAAAATTTATCATCTAATTCAATTTTTTTTCTAAAAATAAATCCAGATTTATTATTCCACTCTAAAATTACAGGATTAGTTTCAGATAATTTATTATTTCCTTTGACATTCCATAATGAATTTTTGTTAGGCAAAGAAATACTCTTAATATTGCTTGCAGCCCAGCCGGTTTCAACAAAGTAACCCTCATTTGTTTTCTCAGGATTTAAATATGTAACTTTTTTTTCAGATCCAAGTGACTCATTATATTTTTTAAAAGTAATATCATCAATCACCGCACCTTTAAGAGAAATTGAACCTACTACATTAGGATTTTCAAATGTTACTCTCTTTGAAGATTTAATGGCGTCTTCTCTAGATATAACTTCTATATCTTTTTGCTCAAAGTTAACATTTGGAGCATCAGGACTATCAGATTTCTGATTTTTATTTTTTAAATTTTCGTTTTGCTCTAATTTTTTTTGTTCCTCTATTTTAGGCGTCTCAAAAATTACAGACCAACCAAATAAAACGGCAAACGATAAAGCTATAGCAAAAACTACGTTTCTTAAATCCATTTAATATTTTTTTCTACCATTATCTTTTTTTGGAACCATATCTATACCTGAATTACCTCCTAATATTTTAATAGGGTGGCATTTAGCTATTCTTTTTAAACCCAGATAAGAACCTTTAAAAGTTCCATAAGTTTCTAAACTCTCAATAAAATATTCTGAACATGAAGGTAAAAATCTGCAGTTTTGACCAAGTATTGGAGAAATAAAGAATCTATAAAATTTTATGAAGCCTATTATAATAAAGTTAAAAAATTTCATAATTTTATACCATCCATTCTTTTAAAACTTTTTTTCATCTCTTCCAATAAAGAATCATGCTTTTCATTATAAGCTTTCTCTTTGCCAAAAATTACGTACGTATAATTTAAATTTACTAAATTTTTCATTTTTAATAACTTTTGAACAATAGATTTTAATTTTCTTTTTACTCTATTTCTTGTGACAGCATTTCCGATTTTTTTTCTCATTACAAAACTTATATATAGTTTATTATTTTCATTAGTTTTTTTTATAAAATTTTTGGCGCGATATATAGTAAAACAATCACTATTAATAACTCTTTTTTTCAAAACTATTTGAAAATCTTTATTTTTTTTTAAACTTTCAAGTTTTGTCATTACTTGTTTAAGTTGAGAGTCTTTTCCTTCCCTTTGATCTTCTTCTTGCCAAAAGTTTTCTTCCAGCCTTAGTTGACATCCTAGATCTAAAACCATGCCTTCTTTTTCTGACAAGTTTACTAGGTTGGTAGGTTCTCTTCATAAAGATTCCTTTGGTTCTATTAAATTTTTTGATATTTATAGGTAATAAGCCTGTATAAGTACAGTTAAAAGTTAATTTATGAATCTAAATTCAATAAATCTAAAACTTATAATTGGAGCCTTTTATTTATTAATACTGTTTACAGTTCTGTATTTTTTATTTTCATTTGTTGATGTAAAGGATTTAATGAGTTACGAGTTTATTAGATTAAATAAAGACACTATAATTCAATACAAAAACAATAATTTTCTTTTTTTATCAATTTCGTTTTTTATCTTTAGTATAATTTGGGTTTTGCTGTTAGGTTTTGCAGCTCCAATTTTGTTATTTGCAGGATTTGTTTTTGGTAAATGGTTTGGAATTCTTGTTTCTCTTGTCGCAACATCTATTGGCGCAACTCTTCTATATCTTCTTGCAAAACTTTTTTTTTCAGACTTCATAAGAGAAAAATTAGAGAATAAATTTTCAAAATTTAAAAATTCTTTTAAGGAAAAAGAACTTTTTTATTTCACAATATTCAGATTTGTTGGTGGCGGAGGCCTGCCGTACGGCATTCAAAATGTTCTTCCAGTTTTATTTAACATATCTACTAAAAGTTATTTTTTAGGAACACTTATAGGAAGTGGACCACTAATGTTTGTATCTGTTTCATTAGGGGCAGGCATTGAAAATTTCATCGACAAAAACGAAAAATTAACCTTTTTTTCAATTATTAGCTCGCAAGATATTTATTTACCTATTTTAGGATTTTTAATAATTACGATTTTAGGATTTTTATTAAAAGGTTTCTTTTTTAAAAAAAAATAATGAACAAAACTAAAATAATTTTCTGGTTTACATGGCTATTATTTGTAATTATTTGGAATTATGGATATCCGGCCGCAAGTCCTTTTTTGGATGTTTTGGTAGCAGTAATTTTGTCTTTATTAAATATAATATTGTTAAAATTAATTAATAAATAATTGTGTTAGAAAATATTTTCAAATCTGCAGTAATGTACCATGGTAAAAAAGAATTTGATAAAGCCAAAGAACTTTACGAAAATCTTTTAAAAAAAAGTCCACAAAACTTGGTTATACTTCAAAATTATGCCACTTTATTATCTGAAATCAAAGAATTTAGTAAAGCAGATCAAGTATTTAAAAAATGTTTAAAATTAAAACCACATGATGCTTTACTTTTATATAATTATGGAAAATTTTTTCATGATCAAAAAATTTTTGACAAAGCGATTAAATTCTACAAAGAGTCTTTTAATATAAATAAAAATAATTTTTTAGCTATATACAATATTGGAAATATTTTTTTAACGGAAAATAGTTTTGAACAAGCAATAAAATTTTTCGAAAAGTCTATAAAAATTAATCCAAATAATGCTTTGATTTATAATAATCTTGGTATTGCCCATAAAAGAATGGGTAATTTTAATAAAGCTTTAGAATTTTATGCCAAAGCAATAAAAATTGATAAAAATTATGTAGATGCACACGTAAATTATGCAACCATGCTATTAACTAATGGTAAATTAGAAGAAGGCTTTAAAGAATATGAATGGAGAAAAAAAAGCACATCGTTTTTAGATTATATAGATTATCGTTCGCTAAATTTAAAAAGCAAAATTTGGTCAGGTGAAAATATTAAAAATAAAAAATTATTTGTCATCGCAGAGCAAGGAATTGGTGACTTAATTCAGTTTGGAAGATATTTATTTTTATTAAAAGATAAATATGCAGCAAATATAGTTTTAAAAATTAAAAATAAGAATTTTTCACATTTTTTTCAGCACGAAGATTTCGAAATTATCACCGATATAAAAAAATTACCTAAACATGACTATCATATCTTCATGCTTAGTCTGCCTAAAATTTTATTAAAAACTAATGAAATTTTTTATAAAGCTATAAATTTTTTTCAATCCGATAATAAAACAAAATTAAAATGGGAAAAAAAAATTAAAAATATAGATGGAATTAAGATAGGTATTCATTGGTCAACCTCATCTTTAATGGTTGAAAAAGATATCCCATTTGAAAATTTTAATAAACTTTCAAAAGATATAAATGCTAAATTTTTTATTTTACAGCAAAATATAAGTAGCAATGATATAAAAAAAATTTTGAAAAATAAAAATTTTATTTATTTTCCTGATATGGATAAATCTGAAAAAGCGTTTATTGATAGTACAGAAATAATAAAAAATTTAGATTTAGTAATAACTTCTGATACCGCTATAGGACATTTGTCAGCAACACTTGGAAAGAAGACATGGATAGCCATTCCTTATATTGCTGATTGGAGATGGTTTTCAGATAAAGCAAATACAAAATGGTACTCAAGTGTCACTATTTTTAGACAAAAAAAAATTGGAGATTGGTCAGGACTTTTTGAAAATATAAGAGGCAAATTGAAAAATGATTTTTTTAAATAATAAATCATTTTTTTAAATGATTTGGAAAAAAAATATAATTGTCATTTATTTTTTTTATAAGTTGATAACCTAAATTTTGCATTTGAATTTTAACATCTTCTTTTGATGTAAAAATATTTTCAAATTTTCTTTTCTGGTTGCTCCAAATTTCCATTATTATAATTGGCATATTTCCAGAAATTTTTTTAGCACCTCCTTTTACTATATCTAACTCGCGACCCTCTGCATCAATTAACATTACATCAAAATTTTCAACTGGCAAATTATCAAATTTCTTCATGTCACTATGATATTTTTTACTATGAATTTTAGAGGATAATCTATTTTTTTTAATATCATCGTTTGTTAAAGCATGCATTCCACCAGAATTATTTTTTATTCTTTCATGACTGTTATCAAGAAAGTAAACTTTTGTTTCACAATTTCCTAAAGCTAAATTATAAGTTTTTATATTTTCAATTTTATTCAATTTGATATTTTTTGTTAAATGTTCAAAGGTTGGAGGAAAAGGTTCAAACGCAGTTACTTTTTTTATATATCTAGATATAGGTAGAGCAATTGTGCCTATGTGACTACCAACATTAACAAGATGTTTTAAATTATATTTTTTTATCAAAAGTCCAATTAATATAAGAATATCATTATTCCATTGTTGGCCCTTCACTAGTGTATTTTCAATAAGATCTTGATTATTTTTAATAAGGTATTTTACATCATTAACGACTACAATTTGATCTTTGCTCATATTTTTCTAATATATAACTACACAAATTGAAATATTTGTCTAATAATAAAAATAAAATGAAATTTCTAATTTTAGATGTTTATCCTAAAGACGATTGGAGGTTGGTTAAAGATACCGCTGGCGGTTATGGCACAGGCAATGATTTTGGTAATACCATATTTTCAAAAGCATTAAATAAGTTTGTTTCTAAAATGATAAGCATGCCACCGATGTATGCACTCTATATATATTCAATTTTAAAAGCTAAAAATTTTAATGTTGAATATGAGAGAGATTTTAAAAATAAAGACTTAATAGATAGTGCAGATTATATAATAATGCCTTCATCGATAATAGCTCACGAAACAGAGATCAAAATTCTTAATGATTTAACAAGTAGGTCAAAAAAAGTATTTGTTGTTGGTATCTTTTCATCTGTTTTAAAAGAAAAATATAAAATGAAAAATTCATTTGTAGTATCTGGAGAACCAGAAAGTTTTTTTTTAAAAATTTCATATGAGAAGACAAATCTTGATAAATTTTTTTCAGAGGAAAATGACAAAAATTTTGTGAACAGTCTTGTAGAAAATTTGGATGATTTACCATTTCCCGATTGGAATTATTATTCAAAAAAATATCCTTTAAAAAATAATTTTTTAGGCTTTAATTCAAAAACAGCTATTCCAATGCTTGCCTCAAGAGGGTGCCCTTATTCTTGCTTTAATTATTGTACATACCCTTTGCAACAAGGTAGAAAAGTAAGGCTACGGTCAGTCGAAAATATTATTTCAGAAATGAAACATTGTATCGAAACAATCGGATCGAATAAATTTGTATTTAGAGATCCAGTATTTTCGATTAACAGAAAATTTACAGTTGAGCTATGCAATGAAATTATAAAGCATAATTTAAAAATTGAATTTTTAATTGAAACACATTTAAAAAATTTAGATGATGAATTAATAGATCTACTAAAACAGGCTGGATTGAAATTAGTATATGTAGGAATAGAATCATCTAGCGCAAAAGTATTAAATGGAATCAAAAGATTCTCCGTAGACAATGATCAGCAGCATATAATAATAAAAAAATTAGTTTCAAAAGGTATAATTGTAAAATCCATGTATATGTTTGGTAATCCAGGCGATGATGAGAGCACCATCAAAAATACTATAGATTATTCTATGTCATTACCCAATCAACTTGTTCAATACAGTGTCTTTACTCCATACCCTGGTACACCTATTTACAAACATTATGAAAATAAAATTGTAGAAAAAAACTTTGAAAAATTTAATCAGTATAATTTAATCTACAAACACGAAAAGCTTAATAATTCCGATTTGATTAGATTAAAAAATTTAGGTTACAGAAAATTCTATTTTAATTTAAAAAACTCACTCACGGTTTTTAAATCCTTCTTAAGTTTAGTAAGGTAAAAAATAATGAGTTATAGAAAAAAATTTTTTAACGGTATAATTTTATTATTAATCGTCATATTTTGTTCATATATTTGGAATTATATTAAAATCCCATTTAATAGTGATAAAGAGGCTATCGGGGCCTTATCAAAATTAAAATTAAATAATTTTAATGATACCCTTAGATATTTAATTTTCATGGGTTTGCCATTTATTTTTTATTTTTTTTTAATTTTAAAAAATTATAAAAATGATTTTGTTAAAAAGGGTTATTATTTTACAAAAAAAGTAGAGATATCAAAAAGTAATTTTGAATTTAAAGATATAAAATTAATTTTTTTATTACTTTTTTTATTAGTCATCATTGAATTTCTCTCTTTACAAACCCCAAATAAAGATTTTCTAGACTCTTTACATGATGGAGATTTTTTAACACCAGGCTTGAATTATTTACTTACTAATCAATTTTGGCAATCCTCTTTTACAGTTCATGGTGGTTCAAATATTTTTTATACTCTAATTTCTTGGAAATTACTTGGCGCACAAACTATAGGAGCTTATGAGCTGTTTATGTCACTTTTAACATTAACACTTAAAATGTTTTCTATAATTTTTATTTTTTATATATTAAAATTTACAAAATTAGAGACTAACTTTAAAATCCTATTTTTTACAATATTAAGCTTAATAGTCTTAACATTTAGCAGTTATAACGCGACTAATTACTTAAGTATTAGAGATTTATACGTATTTATTTTTTTTATTTTTTTTATTCAATCTTTTTACCAAAAAGAAAAAACTTTCTTAAATTTTTTAATGTCATTAATTGCAGTCTCAACAATATTTTTGCATATAGATATCGGGTTTTATCTTATTGCAACATTATTTTTATATAAAACTTATTTATTTATTTCAAAAAGATATAAAGATTTTTATCAAATTTTATTTTTTTTAATTTTATCATTTCTAATGTTCTTTTTATTTTTTGGAAAATCTGAAATCATCTCCTTTTTTGATCATTTAAAACACATTGTATTTAATATCGATAAAATTCATGGATTAGAATATCCAAAACCTTTTTTTTCAATTGGAGATGAGGCAGACGGATCTAGAGCCACAAGAGTTATCACTCTTCAATTAATTTCAGGCTTAATTATAATGTCAGTTATTTTTTTAAAGAATGAATATTTCAATTTAAATGAAAAGTTATTTTTTATATTTATGTATTTTTATTGTTTCATTTCTTTTAAAAATGCCCTGGGAAGGTCAGATGGACCACATATTATGCAGTCCAGTGATTGGCAGTCTATAATTATATACTTTTTTGTAATCCATTTTATATTTTTTTATTTTAAAAAAAATAAATTTTTTAAAATTATTAAAAAATCATCTATAAATTTATCAATACTTATAATCACCATAACTATTTTATTTAATATAAATATAAATAATGTAATTAATTTTAAGGATAGATTTTTAAAATCAATTAATGCTGCAGACTCCGAATATTTAGTTGATGATAGACTTATGATGGTGAATTTAATTAAAAAAGAAATTAAAGATGAAAATTGTATTCAAAATTTTACCGAAGATCTCATTTTACCATATTTGATTAAAAAACCTACATGTAACAAGTATTTTTCATCTTGGCTTGCAAGTGGTTATAAAATTGAGCTGAAGTATATTAATCAACTTAAAGTAAATAAAGTTAAGTACATATTATATGAATCGCCGGGCTTTATGGTCATAGATAATATTTCAACCCCAGATAGGCTTAAATATGTTAACAAATATATTTTGGATAATTACGAGGAAGTATTTAATTTAAATGGATATAAGCTCGTCAAAATTAAAAATTAATTATATATTTATTTTGTATCATAATTTTAAAATCAATCATGTTTGGTGCCCACAAGTAGAATCGAACTACCGACCTCTTCCTTACCATGGAATTGCTCTACCTACTGAGCTATGTGGGCCTATATTTCCTGCAGAAATAAGTAATTTAACATTTTATCAATGATTATATACAGGGCTTATAAGTAGAAGCTTGCATAATTGTATTCTTCAAAGTAAAACATAATAAAATTATGGTGCAAAAATGGGTATTCATTACGATTATAAATCCACTAGAGGCGAGAAAGCGATGCGAAAAGAGGCAAAAAGAAAGGCACGTTTAGAGCAGAAAAAGGCAAAAAGAAATCTTAAAGCCAAACCTCAAGAACCCGAAGAAAAGATGCATGATATTCAAAAGACTATAACTTTAGAAGATTTAACCAATCCTAATAAAAATTAATTTATATGAAAATTGTTGTGAAAAAAGAGAAATCTTTTTTGCGTAAAGAATTGGCTTTAAAAATAAACTTGAAAAAACGCAAAAAATTTAAAGAAAAGTATAAACTTAAAAAAAAATCATGAGTGTTTTATCAGATAAGTGGATCAGAAGAATGTCTAAAGATAAAAAAATGATTTCTCCATTTGTTTCAAAGCAGGTAAGAAAGGGAAAAATTTCGTTTGGACTTTCATCATATGGATATGATGCAAGAGTTTCAGATGATTTTAGGATTTTTACTAACGTAAATTCTGCCATTGTTGATCCAAAAAATTTTAAAAAAGATAGTTTTATATCAAGAAAATCAAAGATTTGTATTATACCACCCAATTCTTTTGCATTAGCTAGAACCGTTGAATATTTCAAAATTCCAGAAAATGTAATGGTAATTTGTTTGGGAAAATCCACCTATGCAAGATGCGGAATTATAGTAAACGTAACTCCTCTTGAACCAGGTTGGGAAGGTTATGTTACACTTGAATTTTCAAATACTACACCTTTGCCTGCAAAAATTTATGCCAATGAGGGAGCTGCACAGTTTGTATTTATCAAGGGAAATGAAAAACCCGAAATTTCTTATTCAAAAAGAAAAGGCAAATACATGAAGCAAAAAGGTGTTACGCTTCCCAAAATTTGATTAATGCAAAAATTAGTAGTTAAAGGTAAAAAAAGTTTATCTGGTATTGTAAAAGTATCTGGCTCAAAAAATGCTACACTCCCTATTTTGGCTGCTTCAATTCTTAATGACAAAAAAATTGAAATAAATAATGTTCCGATAGTTAAAGACGTCTTAACTATGTCAGAGTTATTAAAACATATCGGTTCTAATATAAAGATTAATACTAATAAAAAAAAAATTTTAATAAATAACAAAAATAAAAAATTTAAAACAATTGCACCATATGCTTTTGTAAAAACTATGCGAGCAGGAGTAATAGTTTTAGGTTCGTTATTATCCAAGTTTGGAAAAGCAAAAGTATCTTTACCCGGTGGCTGTGCTATAGGTAGCAGGCCGGTTGATATACATCTTTTTGGTCTTAAAAAATTGGGAGCAGATATAAAAATTAAAAATGGATATATTTTAGCTAGTGCAAAAAAAGGACTCACAGGAGCAACAATAAGATTTCCTTCAATATCAGTTGGTGCAACTGAAAATGTTATAATAGCAGCTAGTTTTGCAAAAGGAACGACATATTTAAAGAATTGTGCCTGTGAGCCTGAAATAAAAAATTTAACAGATTTTTTAAAAAAAATGGGAGTTAAAATAACTTGGAAAAATAAAAGGGAAATCAAAATTATAGGAAATAAAAAACTTAAAAGTGTAACACATACTGTAATGTTTGATAGAATTGAAGCAGGTACATTTGTAATAGCAGGTGCATTGGTAAGTAAAAGTCTTAAAATTTTAGGAGTTAATACAAAAATTATAAAAAAAGAATTGGCTATTTTAAAAGGTATGGGAGTTAAATTAAAAATAAAAAAAAATGAAGTACAGGTGTTAGAGTCAAAAAATATCAAACCTGTGAAAATAAAAACTGAACCCTACCCAGGTTTTCCTACAGACCTACAGGCTCAAATCATGGTGTTGATGATTAAAGCAAATGGAAAATCAAAAATAAAAGAAAATATTTTTGAAAATAGATTTATGCATGTACCAGAGCTAAATAGAATGGGTGCAAAAATAAAAATTTATGGAAATACCTCAATAATCCATGGCTCACAAAGTCTATATGGTGCCGAAGTTATGGCAACGGATTTAAGAGCTTCAGTTAGTTTGGTTTTAGCTGGGCTAATAGCAAAAGATAAAACAATTATAAATAGAGTTTATCATTTAGACAGAGGTTATGAGGGATTGGAAAAAAAATTAAGAAATTGTAAAGCAAGTATTTCTAGAATTCATTATTAATGAATAACAAAAATCTGAAATTAAATGCCATATCAGTTGAAGATTTAAGAGTTATCTCAGCACATTTACAAGACTCTATTACTCAAGTTAAAGATATAGTTCACCTAAAAAAAAATAGAATTTTCTTAATTCAGTTTAATAGATTTATGTGGGAAGATGTGGAAAAAGGTATTTTTCGAAAAAACAAAAGAGTTCAGTCAATTTTAAAATTTGATAATGTACTTAAGGTGCACTCTAAAAATTTAAATCAAAAAAATAAGGATCGTTTTCTAGATTTTTTAGCCATTGAATCTCTATTATTGTCTGATAAAAGTTACGAGATAAAATTAAATTTTGCTGGCGATATATTAGTAAAATTAAATGCTGAAGTTATAGAGTGCTTTTTAGAAGATCTTGGGGAGCCATGGATAACTAAAAATAAACCAAAAAATGATTTTTTTTAATGATTAGAATATTGGATACAAAAAAGAGAGAATTTAATAAAAAATTAAATTATTATTTAAATTCAAGAAAATTTAATTTTAGCTCTAAGTCAAGTGTTGTCAAAAAAATCATTATGGATGTTAAAAAAAATCAAGATAAATCAATAATAAAATACGAGAAAAAATTTAATAAACTAAAAAAATTAAATAAACAAAATCTTTATTTTTCTAAATCAGAAATTAAGTCGACTATAAAAAAACTGAACCCAAATATAAAACGTTCAATAGATCTTGCTTTTAATAGAATTTTAAAATTTCACAAAAATCAAAAATTTAAAAGCTTTCAAGTGAATGATAAATTTAAAAATATATTTTCTTATCGTTCAGTCCCAATCAATAAAGTTGGGGTTTATGTTCCTGGCGGGACAGCGAGTTATCCAAGCTCTGTTTTGATGAATTGTATACCCGCTTTAATCGCTGGCGTTAAAGAAATTTTAATGACAGTTCCTTCAACAAATGGAAAAGTTAATCCTGGCGTAATCTATGCAGCTAAAAAATGCAAAGTAAAAAAAATTTATAAATTGGGCGGAGCTCAAGCAGTAGCTGCATTCACCTACGGAACTCAAACAGTTTCTAAAGTCGATAAAATCGTTGGACCTGGCAATATGTATGTCGCTTTAGCGAAGAAAGAAGTATTTGGGGAAGTAGGTATTGATATGTTCGCTGGTCCATCAGAAGTAACAATAATAGCTGATAAATTTTCCAACCCTGATTGGGTAGCTGCTGATTTAATAGCACAGGCTGAACATGACTCAAGCTCACAATCTATTCTATTAACAAATAGTAAAGAACTTACTTTTAAAGTGAAAAAATCTATAAATAAACAGCTTGAGTTTTTACCTAAAAAAGAAATTGTTTTTAAAAGTTTTAAAAAATTTGGACTTATAATACTAACAAGAAATATTAAGGAAACATCAGAAATTGCTAATCAGATTTCGCCTGAACACTTGGAAATTTATACAAAAAATCCTAAAAATTATTTGAAACATATAAAAAATGCAGGTTCTATTTTTCTTGGAGCTTATTCTCCCGAAGCAATAGGAGATTATCTTGCAGGCCCAAACCATGTTCTACCAACTACGGGAACTGCTAAATTTTCATCAGGACTATCTGTTTTTGATTTTATAAAAAGACAATCTATAATTAAAATTACGAAATCAGGTATTGAAAGACTTGGATCATCAGTTATAAATCTGGCTGAGTATGAGAATTTACAAGGACACGCTAATTCAGTTAAAATTAGGATTAAATAAAGGTAAATAATTTGGTTAAACAGGATAAAATTGAATTTAAGGGAAAGGTTACCGAACTATTACCTAATGCAATGTTCAGAGTCATGCTCGAAAATAATCATGAAGTTTTAGCTCATACTGCTGGAAAATTGAGAAAGAATAGAATAAGAGTTTTAGCCGGCGATAAAGTTCTAGTAGAAATGACGCCGTATGATTTAACTAGAGGTAGAATTACCTTTAGATTTTAGGGGCCTTGTA
>MDTA01055121.1_pt1 | contig 14641 bp, 5 predicted proteins | sample 811151 | NCBI WGS metagenome assembly MDTA01 (sample SAMN05326648, study PRJNA326480) | marine metagenome | isolation source: seawater | place: Indian Ocean: South | collected 2010 | reverse complement strand
GATGTAATTTCAGCCGACTTTTTGAACAATTCTTCAGTCAAATATACAATTTTTGCAACAAATTTGTCGTTTAATACGATGATTTGATTGCCAACCAATTCGATTGGTGTTTCATATCTTCCAAGGTATTGATTGACGAGATAAGCCGCATATTCGCTACTGAAAATCAGCTTGTTCTTCAACACTTGGAAGTCTTTCACAAATCCTTTTGCCGAGAGGTCAGGGGTCATAGAAACCTTGGTAGTCCCGCCTTTCTTCATAGTTTCAAAGATTTGGTATGCCTCTTCGAGGTCATCGCCATCGTAAAAGGTTTGATAACGCGATTTTACTTTGTACTTCATGGTGCAGGTGTTTGTGCTTCGTCAAGGATGTTCATAAGCAAGTTGCGCGAGTGTTCAATGTCTTTCCGAGCCTCGGCCAAGGCTTCATCCTCGGTTGTGTCAACCTCTAAAGAGTCTAAAGAACTGAAAATGACATCAACAAGGGTCGTTGCCACCTCTTCATCAGACATGGCTTTGACTGCTTCCTTTGCCATATCAATGGCTTCCGAGATTTTGCCCCCTTTTTCTAATTTGCCTTCATCTCTCATTGACAACGCAATTGCTACTGCTTGTTCTTGAGGCTTGCCTTCTTTCCGCAATAAGCGAATCTTGTCCGAAACCTTGTCGTTCATCGTCTTACCTCCCTTGGCAAATTCTATTGCGCCTTGTTTTGCAAGTGAAATAACCTCTTGACACTCTTTTTTCGTTTGGCATCCAATCGTTCCCCCATCAGGTCCGAGTACATGATATTTGAACTCATCATCTAAACCAAGTTCTTCAGAACGATGGATGGTGTACGTGCCCGTCTTGCCGCCTTTTGCCATATTGTATTTTTCAACCATTTCTTGAGGCAGGGCTTTGATGGCATAGATTAACGCCAATATCCCCGCGAAGTCACCTAAAGGCTCATCAAAGGGAGCAAATTGCTCCTTCACAAATTCTAATATCTCTTCCTCGGTGCGGGGTTTTTGTTCTCTGAAATCTTCAAGGTTTTCATAAACCTTCAGTATTTCGGGTCCTCTCTTTTCTATTATATCCACAAGGTCAGCAAGTCGATTTCCATCTCGAAGTTCTCCGCCTCGCTCATATTCAGGCAAATGCCCGATTTTATTTCCCTCTGCATCACGCAATACGAACAAGTCTGCCACATCTGCATATTTGCCGCTTTCGCCGCCCTTCATTGTAGTGACAAAAATGCGGCTTGGCAGGTTTCCTGTAATCTTGTCGCCAACGTATCCAATCCGTTCACTTAACCTACTGAAGACCATCGCACCTTCCAAATCATTTAAGTCGTAGTCGCGCTCAAAATCATAGATGGAAAGCACACCTCCATGGGCATACCCGCTTCTCGCCATGTGACCAACCCCAATCTTTCCTTGGTTCTGTCCTTCAGCAAATACAACCGCTTCATCATAATTTTTGAGAAAGCGCATATAGTCCACGTGTTCTCCTGTTTTTGGGTCAGTTACTATGAGATGAACGCTACCACCAAATTCGCGGTCTCCAAATTCTTCTGCGCTTTCTGTGGTAACATACTCATCAATAATAAAATCGTATTCGTGCCCTTTCGCTCTATGTCTGTGAATGCCAAGTGATTCAAAATAGGGGAAGTCAACTTTTTCAAACTTCAAAGGCGGAACAATAGCACCACCCTTTTCAAAAGTAACTTCGACACTTGGCGTTCCCGCGTAAATGATTCTACCGCCTCCGTCTTCAATTTCAATTCTGCTTTGTGGGAATTCTTGACGCAATTTTTCTACTTCAAGCGGGACTTCTTGGGGGTAAGAAACCAAGCGTTGCTCCTCCAATCGTGTTCCCATACGTGCCATTACTGCATACGGACCACCCGACCCTTTTCGAATGCCCTCCATTACCTTTTTGATTGAGGTCTTTCTTTTGGGAACTCCTCCGCCATGACCAAACTCAAGAATCACACCATCGATGGAGACCTCTTCCCCATCATGTAACTTGGTCATGTCCTTTTTGCTGATTTTGATTTTGCCGCCCTTTTTGAAATCAAGGTCGAGGTCGAGAAAATCTGCTTCGGACCCTGCGTCGGTGTCATCCTCATCCTCGTCGTCGTCGAAAGCCTTTTGATAGCCTTCAAAAATCAGGACTTCTTTCCCATCGAGGTCTTTATTGAACATCTGCACGTCATAAACATACCCATCGGGCAGTTCAGGGATTAAATCCTCGGCATCCTCGAAATTCAAGTTTGCACTAATAGTTGTCTCGCTGATGTCACCAAAAGTGCGCCAATCCTTGGTGTATTTTTCAACCATTTCAACTGCGTCATCTACGGATAAGTTGTCGGGGTTGAATGAGAACGTTAACCGAACCTTTTCGCGGGCCTTGGCCTCATCTGTATCCAAAACATCCTCTTTTTCGGCCTCTACAATCGCTTCGGCCACAGGGTCGTTTGCAGAAGGGGTAGGCAGAATTTCTTGGTCATTACCAAGAGCCATTTGTCCTAACTGCTCTTCTTCGCTTGGCGATTCTACAATCTCTTGTACCATCTCTAAATCTGCGGCAGGTGTCTCTGAAGGAGGCGTATCTTCAACGTCGTCATCCATTAACATAATCTTCGCCCCTGCGATTGCATCTTCAAGTTTTTTGATTTGCTCATCGTCCTCTCCAACCTCCATGAATTGCAGGGCTTGCGTGAACATATCGATGTATCCCTGAAATTCTTCTTGAAGGGTTTTTGGCTCCTCTTTTGGCTCCTCTTTTGGTTCAATGCGAGGCTCCACAACTTCCACCTCTTTTTCCTCTTTTTGACCAATAAAGGACACTTGGGTTTTGAGGTACTGCTCGATGTCGATACCATCAAAATCTGTAAGATGCTCGCCTTTTACAACCTCTGCGTACTCCAAAGGTTTGGAGGGCATAAGCCGTGCGGGGGTACCCATCACAACTTTGTCAGAATCCAAAAGCAAAAATCCCTTGATGAAATCTCCATTTTTGAAAATGAAAGTCTTTTGATTTTTTGCGCCTGATAGCCCCATCGCAACGCCATCGATTTCATAATACTTTTTGAAGTAATTGAATACAAGGGCAGGGATGTATGCGACAGAGCCTGATTGAGCGTCAGAACACACATAGAATCCCGCTAACGACTCTACCTCTGTGTCTGTCACCTTTTCATATTTAATCTCGGCAGGTAGGCCCTGCACAAAGCCTACGACATAGAGGTTTCTGTTTTGAGAGATTGAATCTCCCACAAGAGCCGATACCCTTGCGCTGAATTCCTTGTTGTCTTTGATGAGGCTATTTTCAATTGTCTTGTTTTGGGTATTGTTGAAGGCAACATCCAAGTGCGGCCCTCCAATCTCAAAAATGCGCAATTGCTTCAAGTCGTTCTCTTCGCAGAAATTTGTAATAAATCGCATACTTCCTACAGAGGCGGTGAAAAATTCATCACAATCGGCCAAAGCATACAATTGATTCGGTGTGAGGTAGAAATTGCTTTTCCACACTTGTAATGGATGAACGGCTTTGCCCAAAGGAAGGCTCAACGATGGCTTCAGTTCCTTGTTGTCGTTTACTTGCTCAAGCCTTGTTTTGATGGATGTAAATTCTACATTCACGGCATTACCCCCATCAAGATATTGTTGGGTGGTAAAGACATCACTTATAGGCTCACGCTTCAACGACATGACACGCGCTTCGACCTTTTGTGGCTCTTGAACACGAATTGTAGATGCCGCACCATACGTCCTAATTAGTTCTGAATCATCTCGGCCAACAATTTGTACCCTCATCTCTGCGGAATCTAAAGGCAACGCTTGAACAATTCGAAAGTCATCACGGAACATTCCCCGAATCAAAAATTCATTTTCATTGAATACCAACGCCCCTTCCTCATCAATTTGCGGGATGGCATCTTTCACGAAATCAGCAAAAAATTGTACCGCTGATATTTCATCAGTTTTAAGAGCAAAGACCATAGGAGTTTCCGCCTCTTCTTTTGGTTCGACTACGGAGGGCGGTTCGCTCTCCTCTCCTAAATCGCCTAAATCGATTGGTGCCGTTACGCGCACATCATAATCATCTGTATCATCACCAAAAATGTCGTCAAAATCATCATCAAAAGAACCAAAATCGTCAGATACAATTGCTTCTTTTTGATTCTCTGTAATGATGTTCATCACATTAGGAGTTTTCAGATAGGCCAAAATTTGATTGTCCAAAAGGTCTCTTTGGGACAAGGCAAATTCACCCTGTGCTCGGTCCAACTCTTTGAGCGTTGTGAACATTTCGGCATCAAGAATCGAGGCCGCGTCATCGAGTGTTAACCCGAACGAGTTCAATAATTTTTCGGTTTTAGTCATTTTATCGTGTTGCTCTATTTAAGTAAGGGAAGATGGCCTTCAAATCGTTGACCCGTGCATCAACATCAGGTGTTATCTCACCTTCCCTCGCTCGAATCTCTTCTGCCGCCTGTGCAGTCAATTCCTGAATTGTTTGGTCTCTATTGTCAAGTTTACTTTGTGCATTTTCCAATTCCCTTTCTGTTTGCTCAAGAATAATTGGAATGTCTGACAAGTCGGCATCGCGTTTGTTGCCATCTTCAGTTTCAATTTGTCTATTGGAAATGATGTCATTAAATGCGTTAATGTTGCGTGAAATCGTTTCCAAATCTGCACTATCACGTAAGGCTTTTTCAAATCGTGAGTAGCCTGAAGTGAACAAACTGCCTGATTGGTCTCTATCAACAGCCTCCGCGATGGTAAAGCCTGTTTTGGTGTCTGTCACTTTATTGCCGTCTTCGTCGAAGGATTCTGTAGTTTCTGTTGCTATTGTGATAAGAGGCTCCAATGAGTTCAAGGTGATTTGACTTTCCATGTAATAAACAACTGCCGTGGCAATCGCATTTTCAGCTTGGTAGACCTTTTGATAATTTGCAAACTCACCCAACGCCTCCACAACTTTTTCGACATTTGTAGGGTCGGGAATGGCGTTTTCTACAATACCCAAAATCAATTTATCATCTACTACTCGTGGATACCTTGGCGTTAGCTTTGGTAATTGTTGTTTGACACTAAGGATTGGTGTGATGTTTGTGAAATTGAACGCTCCATCAAATGTTGTATCGACCCCGAAATCACGAAACTCTTTGTTGCCTTGGAACCGCAGTTCGAGATACTTCTTTCTTGCATCCTCATCGCTGATGGGTTGGTAAGCGGGCCTTCCTTTCAAAACCTTACGTTTTTCCTGAAAAATCTCGTCGTACTCAAGATATTTCGGGCTTCCGTCTTTGTTCGTGAATTTATATGGATTCTCTTCAAAAGCAGTTTTGATTTTGTCATCAGAGAATTGCGCCTTGTATGCTTTGTCTGCCTCTTTTTTCGCGTCCCTGTTCAACTTGCCTCGTGCCGACCAATTGGCATACAAACGCGCATTTAAGGACACCTCCATATCGTCCACCAACGATGAATAAAGATTCATTCTGTCAATCAATTCTTGATACTTGTCCCTTGCTTGTGGATAGGTGCTCTCAAGGTCACGGATTAGCGGTATCTCCTCGGTTAAAGTGTCAACTCTACGTGACAAAGTGCTCTGAAGGTCGTCCCACTTTATTTCTGCCAACTTTGCAGGGTCATTGATGAGTCTTTCCTTTATGCCCTCTACATCTACATCGAATTGAGTTTCTTCCGCATCATAAACGTCTCCTTCCAACATCTGCTTGACCGCTTGGATTTTTTGTTCAAGTTTCGAGTAGGTAAACGCATCGATACTATTTTGTGTCAAAACGTTGATAAGGAAAGCGTATTGATACGGGTTTTTCTGCCTCCACACTCGTCCATGCAATTGCATATACACGACGGGCACAAAGCCCACTTGTAAAATGTACATGATGGGGCAATTTTTTTGCAGATTGATTCCTTCTTTGATGATTTCTGTTCCAAACAAAACCAAAATCTGCCCTTTATTGAACCGCTCCACGATAAGTGTCTTTTCATCAATCACTTCACCGCTTGCGTCCTTTACCTTCCTCGTCCTTCCATCGATGCTCGCAAACAATTGGTCTACATCGAAGCCGCTATCCTCTACAATTCTTTCAAATAACGCTTTGTTTTCATCAATGAGATACTGCTTCATCAAATCAAAAATGTAGAAGCCTTTGCCGTGATAGGTAAAGTTGTAGTTCCTCAAGAAAATCACTTGACCCATGATTTCCTCTTGTTCATTTGAACCCATGTACGTTTGACCTTTTTCATCAATAGCGTACTTCAACACCTCAACAACGGCCTTACAAGCGTACAACAATTTTGGACTATTCTCCACTACCCTTTTGGCATTTTGACTTGGTGTGCCATCCAAAGGAGGCAGATAGGGATTCATCAAATTTTTGTCCGCGTTGATGGTTGAGTAATACGGAGTGATGAGATTGAATTGTTGTTGCATAGAAGCCTGAAGTGCTCTTCGGCTCATTCTTTGGGCAACACTTTCATCTGCGCCTTCGCTATTGACCGCATTGGCCGAGAGGATTTCTTTATCGTCTACTTCTTCTTGTTTTGCGGCTCCCTCTTCTCCTTCTACTTCTTGGATGAATTCGTCATCCAATGCAGACCGCAAGTTCAATCCAAGTTTATTGGTGGGTTCCAATTCAAGAAGTCTGTCCGCCAACGGCTCTAACTCAATGGCCTCACGCGCTCCCTCCCATTCAATCAAATCGGGCTTGTTCTTGCCTTTTTTGGTGATTTTAACAATGCCCATAATTTGCTCCACAAGTTCATCTACTTCAGGGTTGCCTTCGCCTTTTTTCTTCTGAAGTTTCTTGTAAATTTTTTCGGCTTTAAGCAAGTCTGCTTGCGTGTATTGCAATTGAGAATCAGAGTCAAGGGTAACAAATTTTTCCAAGTCACGATTCATCTTCTCCTGCGCCTCGCTGAAAGGTACTTGGGAGATGGCTTTGGACAACCCTTCTTGTTCCTTTGGAGTAATGCCCTTTAATTTTGGAGCATCGGTTCCCAAAATGACCTTTTCAGGTCGATTAGCGTTGATTTCTTCATCGCTAATCTTGAAGTTTGTGTAGGCCCGAATCAGTTGGGACAAAGAATAGATATTCTTATACCCTACGATTTTAGGGAACAGGGTGTAATTGTTTTTGTAATCAATGTCCTTTGACCACCTCTCCTTTGCATAAAGTTGGAAAAAATCAAACGTATTGAAAATGTGGGCTTGCCTTAATTTGTCGAGACTCATCGTTCCAAACAACGACAACATTTGAAAATTGTCATCCGTGAAAGGGGTGGCCGAGAGGAAAATCGTATTTTCAATTTTGCGCTTTTGATTGATGGCAATTTTTTGTCCTCTGTCTTGAAAGTACAGAGAGACGGCAATGAAGTTTTGAACGTCCGCCCTCAAATCGTAATTCGCTGACGTGTCAAAAATGAGTTGTTCGACATCACTTCCCGCACGACCCTGAATGAGGATTCTTTGAACCTTCGCATTTTTTTGGGCATCGTAGTTATAGTCCCCCGCTCCTGTGCGTATTTGGTCGGGCATTGAGGTGCCTTTGGCTACTTGTGAAAATGCTTTGTTGAAGTTGTGAATCTCGTCTACGATGAACGCATCACATGACAACCTATTCAAATCAAATCCCCTGTACTCGGACAGAAACAATTTCGCTCTTTGACTCGGTGTAAAAATGTTATCATCAAACCGATTATCTGTTGCGTCTGCTTCAAAGTTTTGTGCGGTTTTCTTGTAGTTCGGATGTGTCGCACGATAGTGAACCATTTGTCCCATTTCCATGGAGACTCCTTTCATGAATCGTACACTTTCCTCTCCAAAACGTCGTGCCACGGACAATTTCCCAACGGCCAAATGACTGCACAAAACAATGGAATTAGGCTTGCTTGCCCATTCCTTCATTGTACCCAAAAATAGAGGTGCTTGTTTCCTCAAGTTGTCAAGGAAAAACGCAATTTCCTCCGTCATCTGTAATTCGAGGGCGGTGCGAATTTCGTTCAGAGCGAGATGTTGAATTTCGGGTGGCGGACTACCGAGTGCGTCACCAAATGAAAAGTCTGTAATAGGAAACTTTTCCCTCATATCATCTCTCAACTCCTGCCATGTTGAGTAGGGCTTTTTTGCGTGACGCTTCGTGTGATAAGGCACTATCACACGCTCGTAAAACGACCTTGTGCCGAAAAACGGCCAATATCCACCTTGTTTTGCTTTTTCGGGGTCTGATAGCTTATCAAACAAACGATAAGATGTATATGGGGCTACCCCAATTTCCATGCTTGGCCCGCTTCCTCCATAAAAATTTGAACGTGGAATTCCTTTCTTTTCAAGTTTTGTTGCCACTCCCTTATCCAAACCAAATGCCCCTCCAAAGGTCGTTACGGCATTACGTCTTTTCGTTACAAAGAAATCATTTGACTCGGTGCCTTCAGGAAGGGTTCTATTGTTTACCAAATTATTGATGGCCTCGTATTGAGTGAGGTATTTGTCATGAATGCTTATGAGTTGATTGTAAATTGTTCTGATGTCACCTCCCTTCTCATCAAATTGAAGACCTTTGACTTCTCTCTGAAGAGTTGTAACAAAATCTTTCAAAAATGAATCCTTTGTTACTCCTGTAACGATGTCTGATGCAGTTCCAAACTCATATTCCTCTCCTGAATTGTAGTCCCAAAAATCGTAATCATCATAATTCAACGTCAAGATGCTATTCCCGAATGCCGTTAAATCGTTTGGTTTTTGATTGTTGAAGCGGATGACTTGATTTTTCTCAAGTTGTTGTCCACGATTGAAAAACGGATTTTCGTTAATCCACGTTTTGGGATTATCGGGCTTGTTGTACGTCTGTTCCCTACGTGAGAGCATGGAGCCTTCGAATTTGCCATACTTCTTTTTTGCCCCCCCAATCCTTTTGTTCAATTCTTGAGCAATCGCATTGAATTTCTCAATCAGTTCTATCTCAACATCAGAGTAGAAAATTGGACCACTATATCCATTACCTTCACTTTTTTGAAGGTATTCTGCGGTGCCTTCTTTCAACGGAGTACCCAACAAGTCTTTGAAATTCATCGCCCCTAACTTCACCAAGGTGATATTTGAGGGCAACAATCCATTTGTGATTTTTCTGTTGTCAACAGAATTAACTGCACCCTGAATTTCCTCCTCCCAATTGCCTGATTGATAAACGGGGTTTGGGACGCAGATGAGAACTCTCTTTGCGTCTCCCCGTAGGAAAAGGTCACTCACTTTGGCAATGGCCGATGTAGTTTTACCAAATCCCACTTCGTGTGCCAACAAGCCGCTATTTCCACTCGCCCCCAAGAATTTCAATCCATCTTTTTGAGCCTGTCGCAGAGAAAATCCTGCGGGTCTCCCGTCAGATTGAGTAGCATCTTGCACGAAGCGTGATATATCCCCGAAATGCCTCATGTTCTCCAAGAAAATGGGAACTTGAGAGGATGCTTTGGTGGCAAAGTTGTTGTACTTGTAATTCCAAAAAACCTCATACATCGCCATTTGAGCCTGTTCTCTCTTATCTCTTTCAGTTGCCATGGCAAAAGACAACAACTCATCTCCTTCGATTCTTGCTTGAGATGAAATTTCGTGAAAAATGCCGATTGCCCGTGTGGTAAGGATTTGCGCAATTTGAGCCACAACATTCTTATCTGACAAGTCGTAACCCATATTTTCGAGTGAAAGTGCCATGCCACGACCCTCTTTTTGCGACTCCATAATTCCCTTTGTTACATAGGGATAGGTCATCTTCTTATCTACACGCTTACGCAAAGTACCTTTTGAAGAAAAGGGGACATACAATACCCTCACCTCTCTTTCTTGGTCATTTTCGCCCAATTCCTTGTTGGTAAACGTGACACCATTTGAAAGCACTTCTTTACCACCTGCATTTTCAGATTTTGGAGCGGCATAGAAATTCCTTATTGCGTCACTTTTTGACAATGCATTATAGCGAATTGCGTCAGATGCTCTTCCATATAAGTCTTTACCCGTTCGTCGATTGTATTCGTAGAAGTAATCGCCCATCTTTCTTGTTACTACCTGCTGACCTATGTTGTCTTTGTTGTAACGTTCGGAGAAGTCCTTTCCTGCCATTTTTGAGGCTCGTGCAACAAATCTTTTAGCTTTTTCTACGGCGTTATCTATGGCTTTGCTATAGCCTTCGGTCGGCTTGAATTTGTAGGGTGATGGTAAATCCTCTAAATAATTTATCACACTTGGCCTGTCTCCACGACTACTATAGTTGGAAGACGAATTGCTTGTAGGCAAGAGACCTAATGTCGCAGTCAATCGTGTAACCTCTTCCATGCGGTTATCAGGTGATGAATACGCCGCACCTATTCCGTTACGACGAACAAGGCGTTCATACTCTTCAATTTCACCATGTTGAAATTTCATGAATTTCGGTGCGTGGGCGGCAAGCAACTTCAGATGCGACTCAATTACCTCCTTTGCCGTTTCATCATTTCCAAAGAAGTCAGAAACCTCTTTTTGAAAGGTTTCGCTTAAAACGCGGTCTTCAATGTCGTAGAAGTTGCCTTCGAGGAAAACATCAGCATTGACAAAAATTGGTTTATCATTTTCAAAAGAATGAATGAATAAGTAACCCGCCAAGCACGAAGACTTGCACAATGAATTGTATTGCAAAGCATAGTCGATACCTAATAATCTTGCACACAGATTACGATACGGGTTTGCCTGACCCAAGAACAGGGTGTTAGGCTCTGTTCCCATACCGAGGAAATATCCCAAGACCTTTTCAGGATTCGAAAAGTCGTCATTCAAATTGAAAAATGTCTCTTCAATTGTAAATGCATATTTGGAAAGGGTTTGCTCAAATGTGCTCTGCTGAACGGCCTTGGGCAAGGATTTCACTCTCTCTGCTACTGCATTTTTTGTTGCCTCATAAATTGCACCATTGTTGGCTCTAATTCCATTGTCATCAACGATGGTGTAGTAGTCCAAGTGTTCGTTGATAATTTCCATAGCGGCCCCATAGCTTTTGTCGCTTTTGGACCATTTGTCCAATGACGCAACACTCATAGGTACCTTTTGGCCTTTGTAGTTGACCTTCATCTGACGAATCAGAGTAAAATTGTCTAATGTCAACGTTTGAATAGAGGCTTGGGCAACCTCTTCAATAGTGGGTGGGTTCGCCTTGATGTCATCCTCTTGGAAGGTCATAAAAAGATTTGGATAGTCATCAAAATCCTTGAAGATGAAACACGACCTGTCAATAATCCTTTTGATAAAGACCTCTCTTACTTCTCCATCAATCTCAATGTCTTGAGCCTCTGACGCGATGGAAGAGGCATCCACGATGTAGCCATCAGACAAAGGATGAAAACGGAACTTCGCCTTTTGGTCATCTCTTAATGTTTGACACAACTCCTTCATAAATTTGAAAATGCAGTTGGGCACAATCACCGATTCATCTCCAAGGATAAATTTGAAAGGATAGGCTTCTTCAACGACTTCCGCATCAAAAGACATAGAGCCTTGTTCATGGTAAAGCATAAATGAATCAAGAATGTCTTGTGGCGAGATGTCAATTTTGAAAACTCCTGCTTGGTAAATGTCTGCGATTTCACGGCCAACAGAAATGGAAAACTCTGTTTCCCTTTTAAGGATTTTGTCTAACTCTTTGACGCTTCCAACAAGAGTGTCGGGAATGGCAGGTAAGTCATCGACATATCGGCTTGTGTTTGGACCAATTGATTGTGCTTTTACATTTCCATATTCAAATGTGGTAATGTTTGCCCCTTTGTACTCTTCATCGATGAAAGGGTAATCTGCTTGGTAACGTGTGCCAAATGTGACCTGATTTTTATCAATTTTGAAAAGGTCTTTAAGGATTGGGGGATTGCCGACAACGTTGATTCCGCGCAACTCCGTATCAATAGCAAGAGAATAGTAAGTACACGCGCTGAAGATGTCATTCGCAGAAAATTCTTCCAATAGCTTGCGGCCAAGCGAATCGGTGTCCAATGCCATTGCGTTGTTAGGAATACGCACATTGCCATTCACAAAGTCTTCAACAAACAGATAACCATTGCCGTTCGCTTTCAAAGCAAACCTTTTTATCCATTCCATGCGCTCTTCAGCCGTCATGGGGTCAACTCCATCACTTCTGTTTTTGATGGCCTCTATAATCGGCTCAAACTTCAATGTCAGTTTGACCGCCTCTAAATCTTTTTTGAGTCGAGTGATATTCATTTACTCTTCGTATTTTGCATCCTTTTCAATAGTGCTATCAATCTGAACAAGCACCGAATACAGGTCTTGCCCTTCATTCAAGGCCACTAACATTTCCCTAATCAACATTCGCTTCGCGTCTACATTCGCCAATTGTCTTACGATGTTTTGAAGCGTAGTGCTACTCGCGTTTTCTAAAGCAATAAGCACGTCCTCATGCATTTTTGCTCTCTGTGCATGAGTTTTGGTCATATATGATTTTGGTAAAGGTCTCATAGTCGATTGTATTTCAAAATGAACTGCCCGTCGGCTTCGTGCGGCTTTTGGAAAATGAAGTCTGCCCCCTCTTCTTCAAAAAGCAAATTCACAACTTCAATGTGGCTTTGTTTGAACTCGTCTCTTGGAACAATTAACATAAGCGCACCTCCCTTGCGTACAAATTTGAAAGCCCGAACTGCGTAGTAGATTCTTGCATTTTCTTTGGCAAGAGAAGCAAATTTTTCATCCCCATCCAACTCGGCAAATTGACAATGTTTTGGAGGTTGAGAAATTACCAAGTCATAAGCGGGCAAAAAATCGATATTTCCCAAATAGAAGTATTCCGCGATGGTTCCGAAATCATAATTCATGAAGACATCTTTCATCCTGCCGCTTGTCAGCGCACGGGTAATTACATGACAGAAGTAATCGTCATTGAAAACGTGTACCGACTCTCCAAGTGGTGCGGTCGTGATGGCTTTTCCGCTCCCCCCATGTGTGACCAAAGTAGTGGCGGTGTATTCTTTCCCCCTCTTGTCCCTGTCTACCCTCTTCCAAACTTCTTCAAAAACTTGAGCCTCACTCAATCCTGAATCCTCGCACTTGTCGTATTTGCGCAAGTAGTTCAGTTCACTATGAGTGAAGATGGTGTTTTCGGGCTTATTGACAATAAGCGATTCGATACTCTTATTTAATTGGTCTTGTGTCATTCGGTATTAAAGTTGACTGCAACAATTTTGACTGCGGGAAATTTCGGGCTTGCCGCCAACGTCAAGAAATTTGGATTCATTCTTTCAAAAAGTGCTAATTCCGTGTCAGGAACAACAAGAATTGTACTGCCCAACTCTTGAATCATTTGCGAAGGGAGCGTAACCCCTCCGTCGGTGAGCACAATAATGAGAGCATCAAACTTTTCCTGTCTCTTCCGCGCAAGGATGTTTGCATACGCTTTTTTGAAATCAGTACCGCCTCCTCCTGCTAACAAAATTTCATTGGACGCGGCAGTTTTTTTTGCTTTAGACATGGCCTTTTTGATGGCCTTGTTGGGAAAAATGTCTTTGATTTCAGTATCGATGACGTAGACAAACCCGTCATAGGCTTCTACAATTTGCGGGACGTACTTCGCCATTTCTTGCATATACGTTCGCCCTGTCGCAGACTTGGCAAGCATTGAACCTGATGTATCTACAATGGTAAATACGAGGTCTCCCCTCATTTTCTTTTTTGCGGCTTCTTTTTCGGGGACATTTCTCACGAGAGATTCAATGTCGTAGTATTCTCGGCCTCGTTTGCGCGTTGGCCTACCAAACTGCTTTACAAGATTTTTAAGTTCCTTGAACCATGATGGTTTGCCCATGACGGGAAGAACAACTTTGTCTCGGCTTTCGCCTGTCCCTGTACCCGCCTTGTTCTCACCCATAACCCTCTGCGCATCAGGGTACTCAAAAGGCTTTCTTTCGACTTCACCCTTGATGGCCTCTTGTGATGCTTGCGCCTTATCGAGGTCTACAGGGTCCAATTTTGGGACACGCTTTTTTACTCCACATGGAATGTGAATGATTCCCTCTTCTTTTGCAAAGGCCGCTTGTTCCTTGCTCGGATTGCCTGTCAATCTATCAATGATAGGCAAGGTTATCTCCTTGGCCTCCTGAAGAATTCTATCGTATTCGGCTTGTAGGGATTTGGTACTCATGATTTCAACTTTTCAAGCAAACCTTCAAATTGCTCCTTTTTACGTCTCAATTTGATTTTTTCACTATCCGTTACATTATCGCTTCCCAATAAGTCGTCAAGGCCCTTGAGACTTCCCTCAATGCCTTTTTTGATTGACTTCTTTTGAAGCATATCCTGAATCTCTCTCTCCTCCTCTGTCAGTCCCTGACCTGTTTCTGTTCCTTTTTCTGCACCTTCTCCCCCTTCTTCTCCTTCTTGGCCTTCTTCTCCTTCCCCTTGGCCTTCCCCTTGCCCCTGTCCTTCGGGCTTATCAATAGGCTCATCAAAAGTCCCTCCTGCACTTCCGTTACCAATTGGTGAATTACGCGCTTCTTCTGCTTTGGGGTCATTAACTCTTGGAAGTTCCTCCTGACCGCCTTGTTGACCGCCCTCCTGACCGCCTTGTTGACCGCCCTCCTGACCGCCCTCCTGACCGCCTTGTT
>MDTA01160127.1_pt1 | contig 14642 bp, 11 predicted proteins | sample 811151 | NCBI WGS metagenome assembly MDTA01 (sample SAMN05326648, study PRJNA326480) | marine metagenome | isolation source: seawater | place: Indian Ocean: South | collected 2010 | reverse complement strand
CATCAATTGAAAAATGCTCTTTATTATAAGACAAAAAAATATTCTTTTTTAATAGAAGAAAAAGATTTGGACAATAAATTATCTAATCTATTAAAAGATATTTACAATAATAGCTCAATATTAAACAACATTGTACAAAATCAAAGACAACATTCTGACAAAAATGTCTATCAAAATATAGATATAGCATTAGATAAAATTATTAATGAAAAAAATTAACTTGGGTCAAAAAGAAATAATCCATTTCGTAGGAATAGGCGGTATAGGTATGAGTGGTCTTGCCCAAATAATGAAAAATATGGGCTTTAGAATTCAAGGCAGTGACCAAAATAAAAACAAGAATACGATTGGTTGCTCTAGGTTAGGAATAAAAGTTTTCATCGGTCATTCAAAAAAAAATGTTAAAAATTCTACTATTTTAGTTAAATCCTCTGCAATAAAAAATAATAATAAAGAAATAAGATATGCACGGAGCAAAAAAATACCTATTTATTCAAGGGCAGAAGTACTTGCTGATGTGGTAAATTTAAAAAAGAATATAATAATCACAGGATCACATGGTAAAACAACTACCACTTCTTTAATTTCAAAAATTTTATCTGATCAAAAACTTGACCCAACGATTGTTAATGGAGGAGTAATTAACTCATTCGGAACAAATGCTAAACTTGGAAAAGGGGAATGGGCTATCTTGGAAGCTGATGAGTCTGATGGAAGCTTTCTCAAGTTGCCTATTAATTACTCAATTGTAACAAATATTGATTTCGAACATTTAGATTACTATAAAAATTATAAAAATTTAGAAAATTCTTTTATTAAATTTATTGAAAAAACTCCGCCTACAGGCAAGTCAATACTTTGTATTGATAATAAGAATATTAAAAAAATTTTTTATAAAATAAAAAATAAAAACATACTTACATATGGAGAAACAAAATTTGCTAATTATCAGATCTCAAACATAAGATATAAGATCAACTATTCTATATTTGATTTATGTTATAAAGATTTGGAACGGAGAAGTAAAAAAATAAAAAATATAAAATTAAAGTTACTTGGCAAACATAACGTCCTTAATGCAGTAGCTGCCATTACAGTATGTCTGAACTTAGGAGTGAACCAAAATATTATTAAACAATCACTAAAAAATTTTTCAGGAGTGCAAAGAAGAATGACGAAAATATTTACTAAAAATAAAAATGAATTTTACGATGATTATGCACACCATCCAACTGAAATTGCTTCTATTTTAGATGGAGTAAAAAATGTATATAAGGAAAGGAAAATAATTACTGTTTTTGAACCTCATAGATATACGAGAGTTCTTTCACTTAAAAAAGAATTTGCAAAATCATTTTACAAATCTGACTTAGTTCTCCTATGTCCATTATATTCTGCTGGTGAAAAGAAAAATTTAAAATTTAATAATAATGATTTTGCAAAACTTATTTCAAACTTCTCAAAAACTCAGGTAATTATAATTAAAGATTATAAAGAAATAGGAAAATTTTTCAAAAGAAACTTGATTAATGATGAGATTATAATTGGAATGGGTGCTGGCTCAATTTCCAAGCATATGAGGGAGCTAAAAACATTTTTATGAGCATTGATCAAGAGCTAATAAAAAAATTTAAAAAAAATATTTCTAATAATATTAAACTTTCAAATTACAGTTGGTTTAATTTAGGTGGACCAGCAGATTATTTTTTTAAGCCTGAAAATTCAAATCAATTAATCGAATTTTTAAAAGACAACATTAAGAATAAGCTTAACATTACTATTCTTGGAGCAGGCTCAAATACTCTTTTTAGAGACAAAGGTGTAAGAGGGGTTGTTATAAAACTTGGCTCAAGTTTTTCAAATATTGAATTAATTGAAAAAGACGTAATCAAAATTGGAGCAGCAACACTTGATCGAAAAGTATCAAATTTCGCCAAAGATAATTGCATTGGTAATTTGGAATTTCTTTCATGTATACCAGGTTCAATCGGTGGAGCAGTAATAATGAACAGTGGTTGTTACGGAAATGACATTTCTAAGGTTTTGGTTTCAATTAAAGCGATTGATATTAAAACATGCGAAGAAAAAGAAATAAATTCTGACGAGATAAAATTTTTATATAGAGGTACTAATTTACCAAATGATTTGATCATTACTTCGGTAACACTTAAAGGAGAAATTAAAAATAAGGATATAATCGAAAAAAAACAATTTTCATTTATAGAAAAAAAGAAGATATCTCAACCAAGTCAAATTAAAACATGTGGTAGCACTTTTAAAAATCTTAGTAGCGAAAAAAAAGCTTGGCAGTTAATAAAAGAAACTGGTTCTGATAAATTTAAAGAGGGAGATGCAACGATTTCTAGGAAACATTGTAATTTTTTTGTAAATAATGGAAATGCAAAATCATCTGATATAGAAAAATTAATTAATAAAGTTAAACAGAGAGTAATTGATAAAACTGGAGTTAATCTAGAATTAGAGATTAAAATTGTTGGTGAATAAAAAAAGATTTAAAAGAGTTTTAGTAGTACTTGGAGGATCTTCAGGTGAAAGAGCTGTGAGTCTTGAGAGCGGTAGAGCGTGTGCAAAGGCACTCAAAAAACTTAAATATAAAGTTTCTCTATTTGATCCAAAATATAAAAATTTTAACTTAATAAATGTTCAAAAAATAGACGCGATTTTTAATGCTTTACATGGAAAAGAGGGTGAGGATGGAATTGCTCAAAGTTATTTTGAATATTTAAGAGTCCCTTACACTCATTCTGGAGTTGTTAGCTCATATAATGCCATGAATAAAATCGTTTCAAAAGAATTTTTTAAAAAAAATAAGATTTTAACTCCAAAATATTTCACATTAAATAAAAACCAAATGAAAAATAATATATTGAAAAAAGAAGTAATAAAAAAAAATATTAAATTTCCTCTGGTAATAAAACCGATAAATGAAGGCTCCAGTTTGGGAGTGAAAATAGTGAAAAATAATAAAGATTTAAAAAAGTTTACTGAAATTCTACTAAAAAAATATGATCAATTAATTTGCGAACAATTTATAGGAGGACAAGAGATACAAGTCGCTGTAATAAAAGATAAAGCTTTGGGCGCTATCGAACTTATCCCAAAAAGATCATTCTATGATTATAAAGCAAAATACTCAAAATTAGCTAAAACAAAACATATAATGCCAGCAAATTTAAAAAAAAAAAAATATGCTGAAGTTTTACATATAGCCAAAAAAGCACATAAGGTATTAAATTGTAAAGGTGTTACAAGAACAGATTTTAAATTTTATAAAGATAAATTTTATCTTTTAGAACTTAATACTCAACCTGGAATGACAAGTCTCTCTTTAGTACCGGAAATTGCGGGATATCGCGGCATTACTTTCTCAAAATTAGTAGAGAAAATTTTATTAGACGCCAGTATTAATAAATGAAAAAACGGTTCTTTATCGCTTTACTTTTATTGTTACTTTTAAGCACTTACAATTTACAAAATAACTTTAGTCTAAATTTAAATTTAAATGTTGAAAAAATAATTATAGAAAATAATAAAATTCTCAATGAAACAAAAATTAAAAAAAACTTATTACCTTTATATGGTAATAATCTTATCTTTTTAAATTTGAAAAGCATAGAGACAATCTTAGAAAAAATAGATTTTATAGATAGCTATGAGGTTAAAAAAATTTACCCTAATAAGATAAAGATAAAGATCTTTGAAGTTAAACCTATAGCTATCTTACAAAATAAAAAAGAAAAAAAATATTATACCAAAGAGGGTAAATTAGTTAATTATCGAAATTATGAAATATTTAAAAACTTACCCTTAGTTTTCGGAGACCAAGAAAACTTTAAAATATTTTATAAAAAATTAAATAATATAGATTTTCCAATTAATGAAATAAAAACTTTTTATTTATTTGAGTCTAAAAGATGGGACTTGGTAACAAAAAAGAATCAAACAATTAAATTACCAATTGAAAACTATGAGGAAAGTCTAAAAAATTTTATAATTTTAAAAGATCAAGAGAATTTCAAAAAATATAGTTCTTTTGATTATAGAATTAAGAATCAACTTATTTTAAAATAGGACATGCAAATAAATAATAATTATCTCTATATAGAAATAAATAAATCTGAATTTGTTTTTTTTGTCATAAGTTATGATGAAAAAAATGTGTCATCAATAACACATAAAAATATTGTTTCTAACGAAGGCGTAAAAGATAAAAAAATTGTAGATTTTGAATTAATACATAGAATAATAAAACAAAATATTCTTTCTATTGAACGCAAACTAAATTTTATCTTTAAAGAAGTAATATTAATTATAGATAATTTTGATTGTTCAATTATAAATTTCACTGGATACAAAAAATTAAGTGGGTCTCAACTTGCTAAAGAAAATATTACTTATATTTTAAACTCACTTAAATCAAAAATAAATGAAATTGAAAATGAAAAAATAATTTTACATATTTTTAACTCTAAATATTTATTAGACAAAAAAAAAATAGATAATCTACCTATTGGACTATTTGGTAACTTTTATTCTCATGAACTTTCATTTTTTATGATAAATAAAAATGATTACAATAATCTACAAAATATTTTTGAGAAGTGTAATTTGAGAGTAAAAAAAGTTTTATCCAAAAGCTATATAGAGGGAGTGACTCTCAATAACCAACTTAAATTAGATACATTTATAAAAATTAATATTGATGAAAATAATGTCAAATTATTTCTTTTTGAAAATTCAACACTAAAATTTTTTCAAGAATTTGATTTTGGAACTGATGTGATTATAAAAGATATTTCAAAAATAACATCATTAGAAAAATTCAATATCAAAACTATTTTAGAAAATTTAAATTTTTCAGAAAAAAATCTAGAAAAAGAATTTATTGAAAAAAAGTTTTTTAACGAAAAAAATTTTAGAAAAATAAATAAAAAACTTATTGCTGAGATAGCTCAAGCTAGAATTCAGGAGTTGACCGAGATAATAATACATAACAATATTAATTTTGTGAGCTTTCTAAAAAAAAATTTTCCAATTTATTTAGTATTAAATAAAAAAACTAATTTAAAATGTTTTAGGGATAGTTTTAAATTTTTTTTTCAAAAGACAGATGGTCTTGATCTACAATTTATTGAAGATCATATTTTAGAGAACTATTATGATAATGCTAATCAGATTGTTCAATATGGGTGGCGAAGAGAGGCTGTCCCAATCATTCAGGAAAAAAAGTCAATAATTACAAGACTATTTGAATTAATTTTTAATTGAAATTTGTTATTTTTAGAAACATTTAGTGTTTTAATTCAAAGTGAAAGATTTTGTATAAGGCATGATGCAAATAATTAAACAAAATACCTTAAGAGATAAAATAGAACTAAAAGGAATAGGTTTGCACAATGGTCAAGAAGTTAATTTAACTGTAAGACCTTCTAGTCCAAATTCTGGGATTGTTTTTAAAAGAATTGATATTGATCAAAATAATATTATAAACGCAAATTTTAAAAATGTTGTTGAACCAATCTTATGTACAAAATTAAAAAACGAGAGTGGCGTAAGTGTTTCTACTGTAGAACATTTAATGGCTGCGTTTTATGGTGAGGGAATAGATAATGTTTTAGTCGAAGTTGATGCGCCTGAAATTCCAATAATGGATGGGTCAGCTGTCGATTTTGTTGATGCTATAAGATCTGTAGGAATAGAAGAGCAAAATGCGCCAAGAAAATTTATTAAAGCACTTAAGAAAGTGGAAATAAAAGATGGAGAAAAATTTATTTCAATAGAACCTTTGAAAAATGATTTAATAATTGATTTTGAAATAGTTTTTAATAATCCATTAATTAGGACTAGACGTAAAGAATTTAAATTTAGCAATGATGATTTAGCTGCAATCTATAATTCTAGAACTTTTTGTTTATATGAAGATATAGACAATATTAAAAGAATGGGTCTTGCAAAAGGAGGATCCTTAGATAATGCCATTGTAGTTCAAGGAGGCAGAATTTTAAATGAAGACGGACTTAGAAATAGACATGAATTTGTAAATCACAAAATATTAGATTGTCTTGGTGATATTATGCTTTCTGGAAACCGTATATTCGGACTTATCAAAACTTCTCAAGGTGGTCATGCTTTAACTAATAAATTATTAAAAAAGTTTTTTTCTGACAAAGCGAACTGGAATGTGGAAAAATCTAATGAAGAAAACCAAAAATCTTATGCAAATCCAGTAGCTATAAGTGCTTAACCTAGTAAAAATTTACCATTTCATTATATTCTGATAATACTTAAACATGTTGTTAAGAAATTTATTAATTTATATTTTAACTTTATTTGTAATTTCTTGCGCAAAGGAAACAAAATTATACGAGCCGATTTCAAAAATTGATCCATTTAATTCTTATCAAGAAGGATTTGAGGCTTTTCAAAATAATGATTTTTTTTTCGCAAATAAAAAATTTTCAGAAGCAGAAATAAATTTTAAAGATCCTGACCTTGCAGCGAAATCAGCTATAATGTCATCATATTCTTTGTATGGCGTCAATCTATATGAAGAGGCAGATGAAAATTTAATAAGGTATTTGAAAACATACCCAGCTGACAAATATGTTAAGTATGCACATTATCTTAGAGCAATAATTTATTTTGAACAAATTGGTGAAGAAAAACATGATTTAAAACCTTTACTTGAAGCAAGAGAAAAGATTAATTTTTTCTTAGATAAATATCCTGATAGTGAATACGCGATAGATTTAAATTTTAAAAAAGACTTGGTACAAAATCAATTTGCTGCAAAAGAGTTGTATGTTGCAAAATATTACATATCTGTTCAAAAATGGGTCCCTGCAATAAATAGACTTAAATTAATTGTAAAGGAGTACGACAAAACTATTTTTATAGAGGAAGCTTTACATAGGTTAGTAGAAATTCATTATCATCTAGGATTAAATGATGAGGCAAAAAAATACGCAAGCATCTTGGGTTATAACTATAATTCAAGTGAATGGTTCGCACAATCTTATAAAATTTTGAACAAAGATTATAAAAAATTTACCAAAATTGAGACAAAAAAAGAAATAGGATTATTTGAAAAAATAATAAACAAAATCAAATAAAGATGAACAAGAAAGAGGATATTTTAAAAAAATTTAAACAAAAGATAAATTTATTAAAGAAACATAATAATCTTTATTATAATCGAGATAAACCATCAATTAGTGATGATGAATATGATAACTTAAAAAAAGAGATACAAAACTTAGAAAAAAAATTCAAATATTTAAAAAATTTAAATTTATTAAAAGATATTATCGGTGCACCTCCTACTAATAAATTTAAAAAAATTAAACATCTTTTACCAATGTTATCTCTTTCAAACGCATTTGATAAAAATGACATGCAAGATTTTCTAAAAAAAATTATGAACTACCTAAATTCTAAAAACAGTCTTATTGAACTTAGTGCTGAGCCTAAAATTGACGGAATATCTGCAACCTTAATTTACGAGGATGGGAAACTTAAAAAAGGTCTATCAAGGGGAGACGGTACGACTGGAGAAGATATTTTAGAAAATTTGAAAACTATTTCGTCTATTCCTCAAAAAATTAATTCTACACAAATTCCCAAATTATTGGAAATTAGATGTGAAATTTTTATAGGTAAAGATGATTTTACTAATTTGAAAGATAAATTTGCCAATCCAAGAAATGCTGCTGGAGGGTCGTTAAGACAAAAAAATCCTTTTGAAACTTCAAAAATACCATTAAAATATTTTGCATATGGTTTAGGGGCTATAGATCCAAACTTTTTTTCAAAACAATCAGAATTTCTAAAAAAAATTAAAGATTGGGGATTCAAGACAAATATAATTTCTGAAACAGTTACAGGAATCGAGCAAATTGAAAAATTACACAAAAAGATTGATAGTTTAAGATCCTCACTTGACTATGACATTGATGGAATTGTCTATAAAGTTAATGATTTAAGTTTACAGAAAAGATTAGGGAATACTTCGAATTCACCTCGATGGGCGATAGCTTATAAATTTTCCTCAGAAAAAGCATTAACAAGAATAAAAGATATTACAATACAAGTCGGAAGGACTGGAGCTATCACACCGGTTGCTAAAGTTGACCCAGTGACTGTTGGAGGTGTTGTGGTTTCAAACGCCACTTTACATAATGAAGATGAAATAAATAGAAAAGATATAAGGATAGGAGACACAATACAAATTCAAAGAGCAGGCGATGTTATACCACAAGTTATTTCAGTTGATATTGCTAAAAGAAAAAAAGATAGTAAAAAATTTTCATTTCCAAAAAAATGTTTATGTGGAGGACTTACTATTAAAGAAGTAAGTAAAACTACAAAAAAAGAGGATGCTGTAAGAAGATGTACGAAGGGTTACGATTGTAAATTTATAGCAAAAGAAAAACTTAAGCATATAGTATCAAAAGAAGCTTTTAATATTGATGGATTAGGAAAAAAAGTAATAGATCAATTTTGGGAACTAAATCTGGTAAAAGAGCCATCGAATATTTTTAAATTAAATTATGAAAAAATTAGGTGTCTAGAAGGTTGGGGAGATCTTTCAATAAATAATTTAAAAAAGGCTGTATCAAAATCGCAGCAGATTAATTTGGATAAGTTCATATTTTCTATAGGGATAAGACATATCGGTCAGGAAAATGCAAAAATTTTAGCTGGATTTTTTGGATCTATTAAAGAATTTGAAAAATTATTAGATCATAAAACAAGAGAGAAAATACTTATGAATTTAGTTGATTTAGACGGAATAGGTGAAACGCAAATCAAATCTATAAATAATTTTTTCATGAATGATACAAATTTAAGGATAACAAAAAATTTAATTAAAATTTTAAACATTAAAAATTACATAAGTCAAAACAATGAGGGAAAACTCTCAAATAAAAGGCTAATGTTTACAGGAGGCTTTCAAAATATGAGTAGATCAGAGGCTAAAGCTATTGTCGAAAAAAATGGTGGTAAAGTATTGGGTACAATTTCTAAAAAACTAGACTTTCTAGTAGTAGGCGAGTCTAAACCTACAAAAAAAAAGATCGATCAAGCAAAACAATTAAATGTTGAAATTATTTTGGAAAAAGAATGGGACAAATTTTTAAACAGCTGAACAAGCTCTTTTTAGCTCCTCCACTTCTTCTTGACTCATGATTTTTTTTAAATTGTTATAAACTTTTTCATGATAATTATTGAGCCAAATTTTTTCGTTTTTACTCAGAATAGATATATTTATAAGGTCTTTATCGATTGGTGCCATAGTTAAATTTTCAAAAAATTTCTTATTTTTATTTTTTTTTACATATATAAGATTTTCAATTCTAATTCCAAATTTATCTTTTTCGTAATAGCCAGGTTCATTCGATAATATCATTCCTTCTTTCAATTTAATTTTATTATTTTTCGAGATAGCTTGAGGACCTTCATGAACATTTAGAAAATATCCCACACCATGTCCTGTTCCATGTGAGTAATCCAATCCTTTTTTTTTGAGATACTTTCTTGCCTCATGGTCTATTTTTGAACCTGAAGTATTTTTTTTAATTTTAAAATTACTTACAGCGATGTGCCCTTTAAGCACTCTGGTAAAAATATCAATAATTCTTTTATTTAAATTTTGTAAGGAAATAGTTCTTGTAACATCAGTTGTACCAAATTCGTATTGACCCCCCGAGTCAACTAAATAGATTTCTCCTTTTTTAAATTTTCTATCAGTTTTTTTTGTTGCTTTATAATGGATTATTGCTCCATTTGGTCCGCTTCCAGAAATTGTTGGAAAACTTAAAAATTTAAATTTATCATTTTTTTTTCTAAATTCATGTAATTTTTTGGAACCGCTTAGTTCTGTAATTTTTTTCTTTTTAAAATTATTTTTAACCCAAAATAAATATTTTGTTAAGGCAGCTCCATCATAGATGTGGGCTTTTTTTATATTATCAATTTCTTTTCGTGTTTTTAAAGCTTTTAAATTATAAATTGGGTCTGTTGAATTTAGAATTGTATTATATTTTGAGATAATTTTTTCAAAATAAATAGAACATGTATTTTGATCGATTATAAATTTTTTTCTACTTATTGAAGAGAGAACCTTTTTTGTATCACTAGTTTTAACAAACTTAACATTTTTAAAAGAATTTCTTAATTTTACGGTAATTTTATTTAAATCACAAAATAATTTTATATTTTTATTTCTATCAATTAAAATGTAACAATATGGAATAGGTGTATATTTTGCATCCTTACCTCTTATGTTAAGTAACCAAGCATTATTTTCACTGGAAGTAATAAAAAAAAACTCAGCACCTATTTTTTTCATATGCGACACCACTTTATTTATTTTTGATTTATAATTATTCCCCACAGACTTATTTGGCAAGAGGTAAAACTTTTCTTTACTCTTCCCTATATTTCTTTTCCAAATTTCATCAACTAAATTTTTTTTTAAGGGTATAAATTTACATTTGGTTTTACCAAAAAATAAATTAAGATTTTTTTTTGTAAACAGCTTTGGATCAAATGCAATTATTAACTTTTTTTTTCCCAAAACTTTGTACGTCATTTTATTTGGAAATGTAATAACTTTAAAAAACTTTCCAGATTGATTTTTAGCTTGCAAAGTATACCTTCCGTCTACAAATAAATAGTTTTCTTTCTTTAAAATTAATGAAAGACCGTAAGATCCGTCAAAGTTTGATATAAAACTTAACCTGTCGTTATAATTTGGAATATATTCACTGAAATACTCATCATTTTTGGGAACCAAATAACCGTCAATTTTATTTTTATCAAAGATTTTTTTTAATTTTTTTATTTTTTCCATTTAAGTAATTTATTTTTCTTGTATCTGTCCCATCCTGGACTTCTATACTCGTCTTCAAATTCTAGTGAATTATCTTGATTGAATTCAAAATCATCTTTCTCCTCTATTTCAAGATCATTTTTTTCTACACTGTTTTCTGGTATTTCGTTAACAAATCTTGATGGTAGAGCGTCTAACCAATCACCATGATAAGCTCTTTTCATTGCGAATGACAAAAAAGCCTCTTTCTTTGCCCTTGTGATGCCAACGTAAGCTAGTCTTCTTTCTTCTTCTAATGCAAAATCTCCTTTTTCTTCTAAAGATTTTTGATGTGGAAACAAGCCCTCTTCCCAACCTGGCAGAAAAACAACATCAAATTCTAAACCTTTAGCTGCGTGCATCGTCATCAAATTAACCTTTGCCCCCTCCCATTCTTGATCTACGGAGGTTGCTAAAGCAACATGTTCTAAAAAACTTTGTAAATTATCATAATCTTGCATTGCTCTTAAAAGTTCCTTTAAATTTTCCAATCTATTTTCATTTTCTAAATCTTTTTTATTTTTAAGCATTGAAGAGTATCCCGACTCATCTAGAACTAACTTTAATAAATCATAATGTTTCATATTAATTGAGTCCCTACGCCATTTATGTATCATATTTATCAATTGACTAAGTGCAGTTTTTATTTTTGGTTTAAATCCCCCTTCTTCTATAATTTTTACAATAGAGTCCTCCAAACATAACTTTTCTATTTTGCCTAAAGTATAAATCTTATTGATTGTACTATCCCCTATACCTTTTTTAGGGGAGCCTATTACTCTTTCCAAAGCTAAATCATCAAATTTCTGATTAATTATTCTAAGATAAGACACAGCGTCTTTAATTTCGGCTCTTTCATAAAATTTTATTCCACCTAAAACTCTATAACCAATACCTACTTGAAGAAATCTCTCTTCAAATTCTCTGGTTTGATAAATAGCTCTCACCAATATTGAGACCTCATTTAAAGAATATTTTTTTTTAATTTTTTGTTCAATAATATCGCTAACGCCTTGAGCCTCATCTTTACCAGTCCTATAACAATTAAGTTTTACCAATTCTCCTTGATTAGCTGAAGACCATAGTTTTTTTCCAACTCTATTTGAGTTATTTGCAATAAGGTGCGAGGCGGTGTCTAATATATTTTTAGTTGACCTATAGTTTTGCTCTAGTTTAAAAACTTTACAGTCTTTATATATTTTATCGAAAGTTAAAAAATTTTTTATTTCCGCTCCTCGCCAACTATAAATGGACTGATCATCATCACCAACACAACAAATATTTTGTTTATTATTTACTAATAAGTTTAGCCATTTGTTCTGAATAAAATTAGTATCTTGAAATTCATCAACTAAAATATATTTGAAATTGTTGTGATATATTTCTCTTATATCTTTGTGCTCCTCAAAAAGTTTAACACAAAATAAAATTAAATCTCCAAAGTCAAATGCATTTAAATCTTTAGTTTTGTTTTGATAAATTTGATAAACTTTAAGTATTGATTTTATTATAGAACTTGCTTTATCAAACTTTACATCTTTTGGTAACAATCCTTTATTTTTCCACTGATCGATATGATATAAGATTAATTGAGGAGAAAATTTCTTGGCATCTAAATCTTCCCCTTTAACAATATTTCTAATCAATTTTTTTTGATCGTCAGTATCTAAAATTGTGAAATTACTTTTATACCCTAGTGCCTCTGCATGTCTTCTCAAAAACTTAACACTTATAGCATGAAAAGTACCAAGCCAAGGAATTGCATTAGAACTTCCTTTAATAAACTGCATCACTCTGTTTTGCATTTCTTTTGCAGCTTTATTTGTAAAAGTTACGCATAAAATTTGATTTGGGAAAGCTTTTTTTTTATTTATTATATGAATTAATCTGGTTGTTAAAACTCTAGTTTTGCCAGAACCAGCTCCAGCTACAATTAAATTTGGTCCTTCAGTACTTAAGACCGCATCTTTTTGCTCCTTGTTAAGGTTTTCAATTAATTTATCTATGCTATTCATAAGTAAGAAAATTTACTTATATACCAGTTGTAAAAAATAAAAAATGATAAATAAAATTAAAAAAATAATTAACAACAAATTTCACAGATTTTTCAAGTTTGCTTTTTTTTTAAGATATCTTTTCTTAATCTTTTTTATCTCTGCTACACTGTTTTTGCTTATTCCTAACTTTTTTGATTACAAAAAAAAAGAAGATATTTTGATAACTTATTTAATGGAAAATTATAACCTAGATATAAGAAGTATAAAAAAAATTAAATTTAAATCTTTCCCACTTCCGACTTTAGAACTAGATGAATTAGAAATAAATTTTCCTAAAAGTCAAACTACCCTGATAGCAAAAAAAATTATTATTTATCCAAAATTAGCTAGTATATATAATTATGAAAATTTTCGCGTAGACAAACTTATTTTAAAACAAAGTAAAATTACGATAGAAACTAAAAGTATTGATATTTTAAAAAAATTCATTTTAGACTCAAAAAAAAAAATTAATTTTAAAGACTTAAATGTAAGAATTAATAATAAAAAAAATTATATAATAAATCTAAAAAATATTAATTATAAAAACTACGGTTATAAAAAAAATATATTTGAGGGAAGAGTTTTTGATAGAAAGTTTAAAGTAAATATTCAAGATGACTTTAAAAACATAGACTTTAGATTAATAAAAACTGGAATAGTCGTTAATTTAAATATTTTAGAAAGCGTTCAAAATGCTTACTCAAAGGGAATTTTAAAAGGGAAATTTTTACAATCAAGTTTGAAATTAGATTTTATATATGATCGAAATTCTTTAAAAATTGAGAGCTTATATTTTAGAGATAAACAACTGTCCTTTGATAGCAATGGTTTAATTAATTTAAATCCTTTTTTTGAAATTAACTTAAATTCTGAAATAAAAAGTATCAATATAGAAGAAATAAAAAAATTAAATTTCTCATCGATATCATATTTTAAAGAGATCCTTAAGAAAGCGAATATCAATAATTCCTTCAGTTATAAATCAAAAAAATTTAGTAGAAATTTAATTGATAATTTCAATGCAAAAACAAGTTTGGCATATGGTAGGTTAAATTTTTCAAAAAATTTATTAATTTCCGATAGTAATTTTATTTGTAAAGGAAGAATAAATTTTTTAGATGAATATCCAGTATTATATTTTAATTGTACATTAGATTCAAAAAATAAACAAAAACTGTTAAGAAAACTAAATATAGATCAAAAAATAAATAATAAGAGCTCTTTGAAATTAAATGTTAAGGGAAATTTAAATATTTTGAATAATAAAGTGAATTTTGATAAAATTGAAATGAACAATGAATATAATGCGTCAAAAGAAGATTTAATCTATTTCAAAACTTCTTTTGAAAGAATACTATTTAATGAAAATTTTATTGAAATTTTTCATTTATTTAAAATCAGAAATTTTTTTCAAGAAATTCTTTAATTTACTTAGGTTTTGTCATATTAAAAGGATTCATCAATCTATCATAATCTTTTTCTTTTAAAATCCCTAATTTCATAACTTCAAACTTTAAAGTAGTTCCGTTTTTATGAGCTTCTTTAGCTATCTTAGCAGCTTTGTCATAACCAATTTTTGGAGCTAAAGCTGTTACTTGCATTAATGAATTATCTAAAAGAAATTTTATCCTTTTTTTATCTGCTTTTATACCTTTGACACAATACTGTGCGAAAGTTTTAGCAGAGTCGCTCATGATCTCAATAGATTG
>MDTA01166032.1_pt1 | contig 14646 bp, 20 predicted proteins | sample 811151 | NCBI WGS metagenome assembly MDTA01 (sample SAMN05326648, study PRJNA326480) | marine metagenome | isolation source: seawater | place: Indian Ocean: South | collected 2010 | reverse complement strand
ATCATCCATTTTGTCTACAGTTTTTCTAATCTTTTTTATTGAAGATTTGCTCATGTCTGCCTCGTTGACCTTAGATACATCGATACCAGTATTCTTTTTAATATGAGCAACAGTTTTTGGCCAATCCTGTCCTTGCTTTTCTGCATATCTTTTCACAAGGTTAACAATTTTAGATCTCATTTTAGGATTTTTGATCCATTGCCATCCATGCTTGATAGCCGCGAAAGCATCTTGTTCTGATCCAGTTTGATGATATTTGTAAATTAATTTACCTGCTGTTGCGGCATCTTTTACATTGCTTACAATTCCTTCTTTTGTGTCTTGATCCATATATTGTTTTAAATTTTTTACAGTTCTTTCGAACTTGTGATCCTTGTGTTTAAATCCTACACCACCTGCCGCTTCCCATTTAGCGATATTTTTTCCAAAGTCATCGATCAATATATTAGGGGTTCCGTCTGGTTGTGTTGCATGTACTGATTTGTTAGAAGTTATGATGACTTTTGATGGAGGAAAACCAGATAGGTTCTTTTCTATCCATTGTCTTTTGTGTGGTTCCGAATTAGGATCATTAGGTAAAGGCGCACTTAATATATTATAACTGCCTTTTAATTGTTTAACTAGACTTAATAAGTTCATAGCATTTGGAGTAACAGGAATGTTAAGCCAAAAATCATCCTTATCTCTTATTCGCTGTAATGCACCGTCTAGATCTTTTATCTCACGCCAATCTTTACCTATTAGCTTTTTCCATGCACCAAAGAAGTCAGCTAATACACCATCCATGTCTACGTATACTTCTGTATCTTTACTTAAATCCTTTGCTGATACTTCTCCTATTTTTAATGGCTCTACTGTTTTGTGTTTTTTATAGTCGGTTTTGCCTTGTTCAGGTTTTACAATTTTAGGAAGTATTGTTGGACCAGCGGCAGGACTTGTGTTTTTACTTGAATTTGGTTTTTTAGAAATTGCTTTGTCTACTGCTTTTCCTATTTGGTTACCGACAACGGCACCGGCTCCTGTTGCACCAATATTAGATGGATTTATTTTAGGTAATACTTTAGGAGCAACTGTTCTAGCTACATGACCTAATGCTGATAATAATTCATATAGTTTTACATCTTCATTAATTGTTTCAGCCATTCCTAGATTAAACATTTTATTGGGTGTAGAATTTTTTCTAGCTTTTTTGTGTAGTTCCTTAGGCTTTCCTTTACCAAGTCCTAGCTTTTTAACATTCATATATTCGCCGCCTACAGGCACATCTTTAGTAGCATTTTGTTTTGTTACTATGCCCACACCAGCCGCTTCGTTTTTCTTTTTTGTTTTCTTCTTCATAGAGTTGATATATTTTCTATATATAGATGCAGGTCCTGACTTGCCTGCCGCTTTGGCTCTTTGCTCCATAGCTACTGCGGCCTGTATCTTATGTGCATGTGATCTACCTGATTTTCTAATTTTGGATACGCTAGATCTTGCTGTTGCTTCGTCTTTGAATCCTAAACCATGGATAGTACCTTTTGGATTTTCATCAGTGTAAAGGTCAGAATGTTTTTTAGAATTAGCTGGTTGGCCTTTCTTACGTGGTATTCTTTTACCTTCTGTTACACTATACCATCTCATTTACCATCAATCCTATTATTGATTACGTCCCAGTTTATGATCTTTAAGACATTAAGTAAATACTTTTTTTTTGCATCTTTTGCCGGAATGTAATCCATAAAACTATGTTCCCACATATCCATTGGCATTAATATATCAGTTTTAAAACTTTGATTAGGAGTTGTTTTTAATTCTCCTGATTTTGAAAGATATACCCAACCACTGCCTTGTATAGACATTGCTTTTTTTATTAAGTTATCTTTAAACTCATTATAACTTTGATGTTTTTCTTCTATTAATTCTTTTATTGCACCTGTTGGACTATTTGCTCCGGAAGGTGCTTTCAGTTGTGTCCAAAATAAGTTATGCAATTTTGCACCACCGTAATTAAATTTAGGATCCCCTTCTTTGTTATTGTATCTGTTTACATATCCTTTTGATAAAACATTATAATGGTATTCTACATTGTCTTTAGATAGCACAGGACTTAATTCGTTAGTTTTGTATGGTAACTTTGCAAGTTCTAATTTATCTTCAATTGCTTCAAATAGTTGTCTTATTTTCATTTCTTCCTACTCCTAAATTGAGCAGGGCCTGTAAGATAGGGTTTAGTAAACCAAAGTTTAAACCAATCCTGATCACCTGGTTGTATTCCTAAACGTTTTTCTTTTTGTTTAAGGGCATTTGCAGTATGACTTATGTTTTCCAAACTTACGGGTTGGTATCCTTTAAATTCATTTATACCCGCTAGTTTCTGTAGAGTTTTAATATCCATTACTTCTCCATATCTAATTTATATGGAAGTTGTAAATTCTTAAATAATTGTGCGGCAGTTTTTGCACTTCTTAATGCTTTTAACATGAGTTGCTGTTCTTCTTCTGTTCTTTGATCAAACATTTTTACAAACTTGTTAGCAACTTTAGGAGCAACATACATTTTCCCGCCAACACTTATTTCACCCGGACCTGCGTTCCAGCTTAAAGGAAAAGGCTTGTTGTCTGATCTCATAGCAATATTGTTAAGCACATCTATCTTTGGCTTTTGTTGTTGCACTTTTAGTTCTTTCTTAAAAATTAATTCTTCTAAATCTTGCTCATTTAAGCCCATGCCCTGTCTTACTTTTGCATACATCATTTTAGCTAACTTTGGATCGTTCACAGCAACACCATCTTCAAATTCATCATAGTTGCCTTCACTTGCGGCCTGTTTCATTTTAGAAGCACTCATTCCTTCAGCACCTTCGGCATCAGGATCTCTTTCTCCTGCACTAACTACCTGAATACTATCAAAAGTATAATCTTTTCCGTTGTAATCGTTAAGTAATTTTTTGAAACTGTCAACCCTATCACTTCCTGCAACATAAATTATATTTTTATATCCTGCAGATTCTAATTTTTGCATTGCTTGTATAATTGTTCTTACGTCTTTATCGCCTATACGTATACCCCCGCCAAAACTTTTATCTGCAAAAAAAACTTTTTCTGCAAAAGAGAGTGGATCCGTTTTAGGTTTTTGTGAATGTGTTAAGAATAGGAAAGGAGTACCTTGTTGTGCTTTGACTTGATCAACTAATTTTTTATGTCCTATCGTTGGAGGATTCATTCTCCCAAAAGCAAAAACTGCCGTATTAGGAGATTCTATCAACTGGCGTAGTCGCATCTAATTCCTCCTTAGGATTTCTTTCAAAGTCTAAGACTTTACTAGCCAACTCGGATTTTTCAGTACCTGTCATCAAGTCACTTGGACTTTTAGGTAAGTCATACTTTAAACAATAGTGATTCAAGCATTTATCTATCATTGGCATTAGGTGACCCTGGATAACTTTTTCATTACGTTCACTTCTAATTTTTTCCATACAAGGTAGATAGTGTTTTCTATAAAAGCCATCATCGTTCAACATGTGAAAGTGTACATCACTAGGCACATCATATGGCATTTCGTCTTTAATAGGTTTGTATATTTCGTCGATTCTCATTTACCACTTCCTACATGACCAATATCTAGCTTTTGTTCTAGGCCCTGGATTATCACAGTTGTGTCTTGCTCTAAAACTTTTACGTCTAGCAGGGTTTGATTTCTTAATTTTCATGTTAGGATCGCCAAAGTTTACCTTTTTTACATTTTTGGTTTTAGGATCTTTTACATATACCTTGAACTTTTTAACATCACCACGCATTGGCTTTCCTAGCCTTACTTTGCGTCCTTGGTATTCTGCTTCATCTATAAAATCATCGTTGTACCACAAATCGCCGTAATTAGCAAAGAACTCATCTCCGTCATATGTTTCCTCCATATAACGCTGTTCAGTTTCACTTAAATATTGTTTGAATGTTTTGGCCATAATAACACCTTTTTATTAAATATAAAGTATTTATCAAGAATTGTCAACGATACACATAACCAGAACATAAATAGAACCTAAAAAGGACCAGGTATGCTACAACACAAACACCTTATTGTGCGATCAGAAATAACAAATCCTCCTATTGGAGAGGATGAAATAGTAATATGGGCAAGAAAATTAATTGAATCTATTGGCATGAAAATAATGATGGGACCTTATGCCAAATACTGTAATATGGAAGGAAATAGAGGTATTACCTGTGTTACTATAATTGAAACAAGTCATGTTGCAATACATGTTTGGGACGAACAAAGTCCTGCTTTATTACAGCTTGATGTATATACTTGCAGTGATCTTGATACGCAAATAGTATTTGATTCAATAAAACAGTTTAATCCTGTTAAAATAAATTACAAATATTTAGATAGAGAAAAAGAACTTAAACTAGTCTAAGCCCTTCCATATTGAGGTGTTGCTTTTTGTTGATCGTCATTCCAGGTAATACCGCCTTTTATTTTGATATCACCATTGTCTATAGCTTTCATCAACTCGTCTTGATTACCAATTAAATAGTAATTTCTATTAACTGAATTTACAAATAATATATTTTCAACTTCGTCTTCTTTGTTATAACTGTCATATGCTATTGCTGAATAATTTTTTAACATTTTTTGTTGGTTGATACTCCCATCTGAATCAACCATAGCGGCAATTCTTTCATCCCAATTATTCACTTTCTTCCATCCATTTACTATAGCTTTAAATGTGTTAGATAAAAGTTCTATTGTATCTTTAGGATTGCCGTTTGGAATTAGAACTTCATTGTTTAAAGTTTTTAAACCGCTTCCGTTAAAATTAAATCTACTTGAAAGTTTCTTTACTGTTTTTCCTTTTACCTGCTGAACGTTAAATGCATTCATGTATCCTTCATCATTCATTGCACCTTTTTCGTCCCTAGGATTAGTCTCTTTCATTTTAGGATTTATTTTTTTAATTTCTCTGTTTAAAGTTTCCCATCCAGCAGTACCAGGGCCTATACCCTTTGAATTTAATCTTGCACCGTACAAACTACCTTCACCCTTAGGAATTTCGCCTTTTGCATTTAATTTATATCCGCTACCTTTTAATTCAAAGGCAACATCTCCTACTATTAGATCACCTCTACTTTCGGCCTTCTTAGCTGGATTTCCTAGTATAGCTAATCCTACTTCTGCAGGTCCATAATTTCCTGCCGTAGTTCCACCTGGGATAAAACTAAAAAATGCTTTCTTGATTTCGTCATCAAATAATTCTTTTACCTCAGGATCTAGCTTTGGATTAATATGATCATCAATCTTACCTTGTTTAGCCGCGACTAAACCTTTCATATCGATTATTTCACCTGCTATTGCATAGTCTAAAAATTTATTAACTGTTTCGGGAGAAAAATCTTTGTCCTCAATGCTGTCGATAATAGACGAAAGTTGGTTTAAGATACTTTGTTGAACAGAGTTCATTGCATTCTTATCTAAAGGAGTCTCTGGTTTTAAACCTTCTGCTTTTTTTACAAGCTGGGTCAATTTTCCTTTCATTTCTTTTTTGAAAGTTGCCATATCTTTAATTGTTTGTTTTCTTTCTTCCCCTCTTTCTTTTTTGTATTGATCGGGAAGTTGTTTTTCCATACTGTCAAGATCCTTTGCAAGACTCATAGCTTCTGGATTATTACAAACTTCAATAGGTTTATTATCACATAGACTTGCTATAGTATTTCGCATATTTACTATAATAACCATAATAGGATCGTTTTGTGCTAATGCAACATCTTCTTCAACAGCTGGATCTTTTCCTTGTTTGGCAAGTAACTGATCTGCTTTTTGTTTTAATCTTTGTAATTGATTTTGTATTTTTTTATATAGACCTGGATCTTTTTCTTTGGCATTTGCCGCCACAGTGACAATCGTATCTAAATTATTATCAATATCTTGATCTTTGATATTTTCAAATACTTTAAATTCAAAAAAACGCATTAAACACTCACTTCGATATCAAAGTTTTCGTATCCTAAATCCCAAAGTTTATTGGCAACTTTTTCCGCTACTTCGTTTGACTGTAGTTCATCTAGTTGAACATGTGTTTCAACTGTAAGAACGGTTTTCCCATCATTGGTGTCATACAGCTCGTAACCTGTTTCTTCTTCTAGTAAGGCATTTGAGGCTGAGGTTGCTACTTCAGAGACAACTATGTCATCTACTTCTTGCTTTTCGTCAAACACTATGTTTATAAAGTTTTCCATAATACTTCCTAATGATTCATTCTAATACTATTTATTGTGCCATCTGTGTAAACCAATTTGGCTCTTATATACACAAAATTGCCGGTAAAATTAGCATACTTTACTTCCGTTTGATTAGAAACTGTTACTTCATCAACGTCAAAATAGTCACTATCTGTTGGTGTTGTGGCCAAAGTTGCTTGTATAGTAATTGTACCTGTAAAACCCGTATAGTCATATTGAACTGTGTGTATACCGTCTGATCGACCAAAATAACCGTCACCCTTAAATTTTTCACCCACCACAGTTGTTGGGGTGCTGTCTCCTGGGTGCGTATTCGCTGGTAATATTATTTGACTAGTACTCGGCATAATACTATTTATGCAATTCTTTATCGCTTACGTATTTCACAATCTTGGTGATTGATCCTCCTAAAGCAATTTTTGCCAACATTAGATGTTTTTCGTTTTTTGTAAAGAAATAATATCCTTCTGTATTATGGCGTTTTGTAATACTATTTAATGCTTTGTTACCTATCTTAATATTGTCTTTATTTCTATTACAATAAACAGCAAAATTTGGATCAACACTTCTTCCTAACATTGCTTTGTAAGGCCATCTAACTTCTTTATTAACAATAACAGTATTTTTATTTTCTAATAAAAAATTAAGTGCTTCATCGTCTTGTGGTTCATGTAAAGACGTGCATTCTATTCTAGTTGCTAGTTCTTCTAACCATTCATTCTCGTTACTATAAATGTCAACATTATAATCTTCAATCCTTACCATGCATTTATTTTTATTTTTTTCTAATGCATTATAAAGGGTAAACGTATCCATGAAAGTTTCAATGCTTATATTTTCTTTCCTTCGATGATTGTTATAAGGATTGGGAATAATAGTTTCTGTTTCTGCATGTCTCTGCATTTCATCTATTTTTGACTTTGCAAAGCCAAGATTCATGCCACGAAAGATACTACCTATTTTATTTTTTACTCTTAATTTATAAACGTAACGATTATAGAATAAATTAGTTGTTTGTAACCTCTTCAACTTCATTTTTCACCTTTATAGTTTCTGTGTTAAGAACAAGTTTTTTATCCTTAACATCGATTTTAAGTGTCCCGCCATTTCTTAAATCACCAAAAAGTAAAAGTTTACTCAACGGTCGTTTGATATGTTTATCAATATATCTCTGCATAGGTCTTGCACCCATCTTGCTGTCAAAACCATTTTCAACCAAATGATCTAATGCTGGATCAGATATTTCACATACAACATTTTTTTCATCTAACATTTGTCTTAGTTCAAGTAGGAACTTACCTACAATTTTAAGCATTATATTATGGTCAAGTTTACCAAAAGTAACAACACCATCTAGTCTATTTCTAAACTCTGGTGCAAAGAACCTTTTAAATTCTTCGTCTCCGTAGTTACCATCTGCATCATGATTAAAGCCAATGGCGTTTTTCTCTGCCTGCTCTGCTCCTAGATTAGTTGTTAAGATAAGTATACAATTTCTTGCATCTGCTTCCTTGCCATCACTTCCTGTTACCTTACCGTTATCCATAAGTTGTAACAGTATCTGTGAAATATCAGGGTGGGCTTTTTCTACTTCGTCAAGAAGTAATACACAATTAGGATATTCTTGTAATTTGTTTATCAACTGTCCAGAGTGTTCATCGTGTCCCACATAACCTGGAGGTGAACCTATTAGTTTACTGATACTATGTTTTTCCTGATACTCACTCATATCAAATCTTGCAAGTTCGATACTTAGATGTTTTGCAAGTTGCTTTGCAAGTTCTGTTTTACCTACACCAGTTGGTCCCATAAACACAAACGATCCTATTGGTTTATCTTCTGATTTCAAACCTGCTTGTGCTACCAATATTTTATCGACTATTTCATCAATTGCATTATCTTGTCCGTAAACATTTAATTTTAAATTCTTGTTTAGTTGTGCAAGATTGTTTGTTTCTTTTTGCTGTATTTGTTCCGGTGGTAAGTTAACAAATTTAGCAAGTTCAAATTTGATTTCTTCTGGAGTAACAACTTTGTTTTCCTCCTGATTTTTTACCTTAAATCTTGAACAAGCTAGATCGATCAAATCAATTGCTTTATCTGGCAGTTTCTTATCTGTCATATACTTAACACTTAACTTAACTGATTCCTCGATAGCTTCTTGTGTAATAGTTGTATTATGAAATTCTTCATAGTATTTTTTAATACCTTGTAGAATATCTGTTGCAGTCTTTTTATCAGGTTCGTCAATAGTTACTCTTTGAAATCTACGCATTAATGCACGATCTTTTTCAAAGTATTTTCTATATTCTTCCCAGGTTGTAGAAGCTACTACTTTTATGTCGCCTTTTCCTAGTGCAGGCTTTAACATGTTTGCCAAATCATTACTGCTATTGGCACCGCCTGCTCCAGCACCATTCATCATGTGTGCTTCATCTATGAATACTATTGTTTTACCTTGTTTTTTTATAGCGGCCATAACTAATTTGAATCTTTCTTCAAAATCACCTCTATATTTAGATCCTGCCAACATAGCACCTATATCTAAATTGTAAACACTGTAAGGTTCTAGGAACTTTGGTACTTCTTTGTTAACAATTCTATATGCAAGTCCTTCAGCTATAGCAGTTTTACCTACGCCAGGATCACCTACTAATAAAACATTGTTCTTACTTCTTCTACCCAACGATAAACAAATTGTTTCTAGTTCATCTGTTCTACCTATTACAGGATCAATTGTACCACTTTCTACTTGTGCATTTAAATTAGTAGTGAATGCTTTCAAGGCTCTTTGGGCATGTCCGGCTAATTCTTCATCTTCAAGTGTAGTGATATATTCATGATTTATATATTCACTAAATTTGTCTTTTTCAACTCCGGATTTTGTTGCTACAAACGTTGAGAAAGATTTTGCTTCATTTAGCAGTGAAAGAAATACGTCCGTAGTATCAATATGTGCTCTACCACTAAATAGGGTTTGAGTAAAAGCTCTATTCATTACCCTTTCTACTGTTTGTGTTTTTTTTGGTTTGTAATTTTTTACAGTATCTGCAACTTTAATCTCATCCATTTTATTCTGTAGATGATCGTTTAATTCTTGTTTCATTGCATCAACTTTACAACCATATCCATCTAATACTTTTGCAAAGTTTTCACTGCATAGCATAGCAAAGAATAGATGCTCTAAGGTAACGTACTCGTGACGTAGTTTCTTAGCATCTTTAATTGCTTTTTCAAACACTACCTGTAATTCTTCAGAAGGTTCAACCATATTAATATTTCTCCTTAGTATTTACGCCTTTAATTATACTTAAATTTTTCATATTTGTCAACTTATTTTCCTACGTATTTGTTCAATATCCTGTAACACCTGTTCATCTAGATTGCTAGGAGTGTCTCCTAAAATCTTTACCAAAACATTTCCACTTCTTCCTGTTTTCCTATTTGGAAGTCCACGACCGTTAATACTAAACACTGTATTAGGTTGTGTTCCTTTTGGTACATTTAACATAACTGCACTTTTGTCAGGCAGATTAATATTAACTTTTATACCAACCACTAAATCCAAAACTCCTACTTTTCTTGTTGTTAATAAATCGTCACCATTTATTTGAAAGTTACCTGTGCTTATAATATTAATTATCACATATAGATCTCCGTGGGGCATACCTTGGATATCCTGCTGACCCATACCACCATATCTAATTCTATCACCGTTGTTTACTCCACGTGGTACTTTTATATCTACAGTTTGTTCTCTACCGTTGTTAAGTCTATATGTTGCAATAACATTTTTTCCAGAATACACTTCGTCTATGCTTATATTACAACCAATTGTAATGTCTTGATTTTTCATTTGTCTATTTCCAAAACCCATATTGAAACCAAATTGACCCATTAGGTCGTTAATATCTATACCGCCCGGCCCTGTTTTGAAATTAAAATTTTGGAAACCTTGATTTGCTTGTTGTGGATCAACTGTACCAAATTGATCATACATTTGTCTTTTTTGAGGATCACTTAAATTATGATATGCTTCGTTTATTTCTTTAAACTTTTCTGGATCACCACCTTTGTCGGGGTGATACTGCATTGCTTTTTTCTTAAAAGCAGTTTTTAAATCTTTTTCAGATGCGTTTTTAGAGACACCTAATATGTTATAGTAGTCCATACAACTACTTATTGAGATATTTTACTTTATTTACGAGAGCTGGTATACAAACCAAACCATGCCGCACCTGCACCAACTACAACAGAAATAAGTCCTGATTGTTCTAGTGTAGGATTATCAAGCGCCATAAACCAAATTACACATTTGTATAACAAGATAATATACGTTGTAATAAAGATTCTTGGAAAAATTCTCCAGGCATCAACAGCTCTAGCCAAATGTATTACCTTGACAAATGGATTAGGTCCTAAATCTTTTACACTTGTATCAACTTCAAGATCAAGTTTTACTTTTTTACTTACGCCCTCTGAACTCGCTGGTACAATAACTTCTGCATCCGGTTTAGTAGCTGTTTCTTTTTTATCTGTTACTACTAAATCCTCTGGTTTCTTTCTTGGCATTACTTTCTCCCTCTTTTTATATTTTCAATTTCAGCTTTATTTTTTTCAATATCATTTCTGTTATGCTTAATATCTTCATTCTGTGCTTTATCTATCATTGCTTGTAAGCGTCTGCCTTTTTCAGCTTCGCTATCAAGATGTAAATTTTTGTTTATAATTTTTTCTATTTTATGTAACTTTATTCTATCGTTAGAAATGTATCTCCAAACGTAACCTTTTTCACTATACACACCAAATACAGATTCCCTCAAACCAATTTTAACAATTATTGCATCTGAATCGTCTAAGATGATATGGTCACCTTCGTTAAATGCTGGATTGAATTTTAATTTCAAACCGCTCATTAAATTAACAGCAAAATCCTTAAACCAAAATACTGCTGATAAAGATATTAAAATTGCAATCCAAGGTGCTAATAAATCAGTTATACTCATTCCCAAAGTATCAAACATGTCCATTTACTTTTCCAATCTTTTGATTCTTGCTTCAAGTTCGTCAATTTTTTTAGTAATATGTGGATATTTTTTTCGCCATGCATTAGGGTCATTTTGTAACCAAGTCCAACCCCAACGATTAACAAGATACTCTAAAGTACGATCAAACTTTGCAACTGCCCATGTAGCCATACGTGTATCTTTGAACCAAAACAAAAAGGCCGCACCTAATAAAGACCCGGCTATTGCTGTGTATATCCATAGCCTATCAGAGGCCATTCTACCTATCATTTCCCAAACTTGTTCCATACATAGTATTTATTTTAAAAAGAACAGGAAAGTTCAGTTAAAATTGATTGATTTTTTATAGATTCTACATTAGGGTGTGATTTAACATTACAGTCTAATCGTTGGCAACTACTTAGAAGTGTCGTCAGCAGGATTAGGCTTAACAGCGTTCTCATAATAAACAATTATTTCTGTTTGCTGTTCAATGTAGCGTCTTAGGTCTGCTATATTAATTGCAAGGTTTTCGTAGTCTTTCATTGACAATACAACATAGGCCAATTCACCATGCTCTTCTGTAAATTCTTTCACAAAGGATTCATAGTTATCTTTTGTAACTACATATACTCTAGTATCTACTAGATTAATTGGTTTTGGACGAGCTACCAGTGGTACTGTTGTCTTCTCTATCTGGGTTACTACTTTTATTTCCGGCTCCCGGAACGTCGAGCACCCAGTTAGGAAGAGGAGTACTACCATCGCCGCCAGTAGCGGCTTCAAGCTCACGCCATAATTTAGCTGTGGCACCATTCATCCTTCCTTCTAAATTTTTACTATCTCGTATAGCATCTTGTACTAGATCTAATTCACGTAACCTATTACGTAAATTATCACCATATTGTTCTGCTTTTTGCAAATCTTTTGACAGTTGATCTGATAAGTTGTTCAACCTTACGACATCTTCTTTAAGTAATGCAATACTTTTTTCGCTAGTTTCAACTGCTGATGTAAGTTTTGCATTATTTAATTGTGCAATTTTTAAATTTGATTGTAGTTGTTTTACATAGAAAAGTCCACCGCCGGCAACTCCTAAAACAATTAATACTACAGCAATCTTTAAACCACTAAACATAAGAATATTTATCCCAGCAACTTCTTTAAGGTTTTGGGTCCTACTATACCATCGGCAATTAACGCATTTGTGCTTTGCCAATTTTTAACTATTTTTGCTGTTCCAGGACCAAATATGCCATCTGCTGGATTGATACCTAGTTTTTCTTGTACTTCAGCTACTAACGGACCACGTGATCCTTGACGTATAGTTTGATTGTAATCAACTTCTGGTTCTTCATAATCACCGCCTAGTACATCTATTGCATGTAGGTAATGTTTCTTACGATCATCTAAACCTATAGTTCCGCCATTGATACGTTTTGTAGCACCTACAACGTCCATAGCATCACACCATTTGTTAATGTTGTTTGTATCCCAAAACCAACAAGCAGAATCTAATGCACCTTTTTTGGTTCTAACATAATCTACTGCTTGTTCTGGTGACATCTCTACAGCTTTTCCAAATTGGGTATAATTGTATCGTCCTGTGAGTTGTAGTATTCCACCTCCGCGGAAACGCCAACCGTCTCCTGAATCACTATCGCCATTATCCATCCTATTAGCATAGATAACGTTTGCAATTTTTTCAGGCTGTCTATGATAATCGTTTGCATCTCTTCCTGCTCTCCTAAAATATTTTGGAAATATTGTGTTCAATGCTTTTGCACTGTAATTTAAGTTTTCAGAAAGCACTCTAAATCCTGCAGACTCATGTCCACATTGGGCTACAAACATAGCCACTCTTTCTATTGTATCTACTGACCACAGAGGCAATATCTCACACATTGCTTCATACCAGTCTTTCCAATCATCTCTATGGATAAGTTCTTCAGCCATCCATTCGTCAAATTGGAACTTAAAATGTTCTTTTGCCATTAATTATATCCTTCTTAATTTTAGGACATAACCTCTGTTTTCTAACACAATATCTTTTCCATATTTATTGATATTATAGTCGCCAAGATATTTCGTTAGCCATATTACTTCAGCCATATCCTCCATATTGATACTTTCTTTTATATCAATGCCTTTACCAAAATCCATAACCTTAAAAGATACAGGTTGTGCATAGGTATTCTTAACAGTCAACACATCATCTTTTAGTTCAATACTTTCTGCGTAACTGTTAGAGAAATAATTTTTGTAGTTTTCTAATTGAACTTCTTTAATTTTTGCTTTGTATGTATCGGCATCTAAAGGTATTGTTTCATTAATATTTTCGTCTGTTAAATCCTTGCTTTTAAAATTTTTATGATATCTAAATCTAAGATTTTCTACATCAGCAAGTTTTTTAACTCCGTCGGCTATTTCTAAAATTTGCATTGAAATATCTTTATTTCTTTCCATTTCAATAAAAACTTTATATGTACCGTCTGGCTGTTCTCCTGAACTTACATCTGCATCTAAAACAAAAGGATATCCTTTTTCTACAAAATTTTCTAAGTCTTTTGCTGGATCTTGTCCTTTGACAGAAAATGCAAGTGTTACAATATCTTCATCTGATCCCATTTTAGACTTGTATGAATCAATTTCAATTATGTTGTCTACCAAGTATTTTAAATCGTCTTTTGTTAGTCCCATTATGCCACCTCTGGTGTTGCGGCATCGGCAGTAGCATCAGCGGCCGCTTCAGCAGGTTGTGTTTCAGCTGGCACTGAAGGTTGTGTTGCTGGATCTACAGCATAGTCATTCATAGCTTTATACCCACCGTAAATATCTGCAATAAGTTTTTTAGGCATCATGATTTCTACAACCCATATAGGATGTGTATCTAATTTGCCTTTCTTTGTGCCTGGACGCACATCGTCCGGAGTTCTAATTTTTCTAGGTTTTATTATTCTGTCTTTTTTGTAAGTGACTCTACAATCATAATCAAGAAGTCTTTTACCCCCACTTGGATCTGGCATTTTATCTATATCCCACATAAATGCACAAGTTACCCAATGTCTAGTTATATTAGGGCCCGATACTAACTCTCCGTCAGCCCAATTATCATACACATATACATCTAAATCGTCTAATACCCTTTCAAAGTCTTTAAGGATAGTAAAAGCCATATCGCTTTCGTATATGCCTTGTATGTTTTTAATTACATCTAAAATATCTTTCATTTGAACACACCTATCATGTAATATTATTTATCCGATAATTGTCTGTGTACATTTCTTCTAGGAGTGATATAATAAATATTTGTGTAGTAAAAACACTACAAACGAAGTCAAAAGGAGGACGCTTCATGAGTGCAAGACGATCTCGAAAGAGTAAGAACTTTCACAATAATGTTGTACAATTAAACAATT
>MDTA01006446.1_pt1 | contig 14648 bp, 18 predicted proteins | sample 811151 | NCBI WGS metagenome assembly MDTA01 (sample SAMN05326648, study PRJNA326480) | marine metagenome | isolation source: seawater | place: Indian Ocean: South | collected 2010 | reverse complement strand
TTAAATAAATTAGTACAGGTATTGATCTGTCAATTAAAATTGAGATTAAAGTTGATATTGAAAAAAGTGAAATTGTAAGGTAAAAAAAAAAATTCACTTTTTTAGCTTTAAATGCAAAGTTCAAATTCAAAGGTCTATTTGATATCATTAGTAAGATTATTCCTAAAATAATAGCAAAACCAAAATAGATCTTATTTATTAGTAAAAAAGTATAACTAAAACCTATTAAAATATAAGATAATTGATTTAGTAATGTCATTTCTTAGAAAATTTTATTAGTAATAAGTAAGACTATACTCCAACCAACAAGAATAGAGATAATAATAAAAATTAAGAATTTTAGGAATAACATTAAATTTTCAAAAAAAAAACTTTTGTCAAATCTTTTGAATAAAAAAAAACTTATATCAAAAATTTTCTTTACAATAAAAATGAATATAGCTACTATTATAAAATATATGCAGAACTTTAGAATAACAAAGTAAAAGCCTATCTGCTCTTTTATGGAGATTAGATAATCAAACATAATTATTTACTTTGTGATTTTTCTAAACTTTCGCAAGATGAGCACAATTTGTAGTCAATTCTATTTTTTGGATAGATTGTACCTAACTCATCTGAAAAAACCCAAAAGACTGAGCCACATTTTTGACACTCAATCCATATCTTTTCCATTAACTAGTTGGATTTAAGTTTGTCCAAAACTTTTGCAAAAACATTCTGTAGATCCTCTTTCTTTACTTTTTTCGGATCAACCTTAATTTTTTTTTTAGCCATTCTAATATCCCCTTTAGTGTTATATCATTAGGTGAGTTTGAAGTTTATCAACAAAGTGAAGGTTTTGAAACAATTTATTGAAAAAATTAAATTTTGTACAAAGAATGAGGAGTTTCTGGATATAACTAGCGAAGTAAAGGGTTATGTTCACAATTCGAGTATAAAAAATGGTATTTTAAACTTATCTATTTTGCATACAAGTTGCTCTCTGATGATTCAAGAAAACGCTGATTCAACGGTTATTCTTGATATAAAAAGTTTTCTAAATAAAATTGCACCAAAAGAAAATAACTATTTGCATGATACCGAAGGACCAGATGATATGCCAGCTCATATAAAAAGTATGATTACTCAATCAAATTTAACTTTAAGTATTAATAATAAATCATTAGTTCTTGGTGTATGGCAAGGAATTTTTTTGCTTGAACACAGGTTAGGAAAAAAAAAAAGAGAAATACTATTACATATTTTGGGAGAATAATTGTGGTATTATTAAAAAGTGAGATTTGTGAATTTGGAAAAAAATTACCTAGTTTCTCATTAAAAAATATTGATGATATTTATTATAACCAGGAAATGATTATTGGTAAGAAAGGAACTTTAATTTTTTTCATATGTAATCATTGTCCCTATGTTAAAGCTATAATCACTAAATTAGTAGATACTGTGAAAGAGTTGAAGAAAGTAGGGATTAATTCAGTTGGAATTATGCCAAATGACTTTGTAAAGTATCCTGAGGATAACTTTGAAAAGATGAAAGCTTTTTCTAAAGAAAATAATTTTGATTTTCCTTATCTTTTAGATGAGACTCAAAATGTGGCTAAAGATTTTGGAGCAGTTTGTACACCTGATTTTTTTGGTTATAATTTTAAAAATGAATTACAATACAGAGGTAGATTATCAGAGATGAAAGGGTTGGAAATTCAGAATGAGAAAAATGAATTGTTAAATGCAATGAAATTAATTGTATCAACAAATAAAGGTCCCTTGAACCAGTTTCCAAGCGCGGGATGCTCCATTAAATGGAAAGCCGATATATAGTAAAATCAGGTAGAAAATTATGCTAAACCTCTCATTGATAAGACATGGAAAATCTAATTGGAATGTTGTTGACACAGATGATCTTTCAAGGAAAATTTCTAAGATCGGCGAATCAAAGACAAATATACTTGGCAATTTTCTACAAAAAGAAAAAATTTATTTTGATGAAGTTTTTTGCTCACCAGCAAAAAGAACAAAACAGACTCTAGAGATTATAAACCAATACACCCCCTTTAAACCAAAGATTCAATTTATTGATGACTTATATCATGCTTCAGGTAAGGATATCTTCGATACCGTAATGATTTGTGCAACAAAAAAAAAGGTACTAGTTGTTTCTCATGAGCCTTTACTTTCAATGTCAATAGAAAATTTCTTTAAAGGCAGTAATAATAAAAATTTTTTGAATGCAATAGAAAAATTTAATACCTCTGCATTTTTTAATGTGAGTTTTGAATGTAAAAATTGGTATGAAATTCAAGGATCAAAAAGTTTTATTAATTTTTTTGTAAGACCAAATGATATCAACTTTTGATAAGTTGATATTATTTCTTAAAGCTATTTTTTGTAAAAATTAAAATGTTGCTAAATATGCTTCAGTACATTTTTTATTCTTAGTAATCATTGAAAGTGAATTACCTTGTGATTCTTTAAATTCAGAGATTATCTTTTCGTTCTGTGATATAAGTTTCAAGACAGTCTTCCTGTGATTTGTATAATCATAATTTTTTTCATTCATATCTGTGATAATTTTTTTTCTCAATTTGTCTAGATGATTAATTTTTTCGAATTGTCCTTCTGAGATCATTAAAGATATTTGATTCGATATCTTTTCTAACTTATCAAGCTGGGAATTAACAGTATTCGACTCAGCGTTATGCATTTTTTGATACCTTTGAAACAGTAAAAATGTCCTCGAGTGCAGTAATTGCCTTTTTAGCTCCATCTATTACCTGTTCTTTAAAACATTTGATTAGTTGTTGTCTACAGTATTCATAAATTTGAAAAAGTTTTATTGCCAAATTTTCCCCTTTATCAAAATCTAAAGTTGTTTGTAATGTATAAATAATAACGAGCGATCTACTAAAATATTTAGTTCTTACTTGTCTTTGGCTATCGATACCAGTAGATAAAATAACTTTATCCATTGACCTTCTTAGTTCTCCAACCATTGTTTTTACAATTGAGATTGGATCTTGAGATTGAATTGCTGATTTCTCTGAGTTTTTATAAAAATTTTTTGCTTTATTAAAATTCTTCAAAGTGATACCTTATTTTCATGGTTAATCCGTTAAATTCACCTTATAGCCCGGAAAATATTAATCACCGGACAGAGTTTGAGAATGGTACTGCAATTGGTATGCCACCAATAAACTTTGGTGAGAGAAAAAATACGCCAGTTTCAAACATAAATAGTCTTAATACATATTCCCCCGAACATAACCCGATAAGAAGGTATAATAAGAATTTAGCCCCTTCCAGTGTACTTACAGAGGCTTTCTTTAAGTCAAGAATTTTATCAAACCCAGTTTACATGCATAATGAGGCTGCAACGAGATACCAAATGATTTCAAAAGTATTTTTTTCTAGCGATGATATAAAAACAAATTTACTAAGGGTTGCTTAGTCTTCGTGTTCATGTTTTTGTTCTTCCTTAGTTATTTTTAAGTATATTTGAAATAGATCACCTTCAGTAACAACACCTATAATTTGATTGTCTTCATTAACCACGGGTATTGATTCTCCAACAAACGTTTTACATTTTTCTATAGATTGATAGATGTTATTTTTTTCTTTCAATTTTAAAAAATCATTTTTTTTTAAAGTATTTAAAGGATTTTTTGAATTTTTTTGCTTCAGAAGACTGTGCAGTTCAAATTTATTAATTAATTTTTTATCAGCATCAACTAAATAACTTTCACTTTTTTGCGATTTAACCATTTTTTTTATTGCTTCATTTAAGTTTATTGAAGATGGCAAACTACAAAAGTCTTGATGAGCAATTCGAGATATAGATGTTTCTTGAAGCTTAATATTCTCTCTACCAATTTTAAGATCAATTTTTTTATTAAGAAGAACTTTGTCAAATACCGATTGTCCAATTACTTTATAAGATACTAATGAGGCAAAGACAATACTAATTCCTGCAACTAAAGTTGCCTCATAATCTGAAGTGAGTTCTAGTATAATCATCATGTTTGCAACAGGTCCACCTATAACGCAACTTGCAAAAGCAGACATTGACGCAACTGTCAGCAAATTTAAGTCTAGATTAGGATTAATATGTTGAAAAAGAAAACCTAAAATGACTCCGATACTTGCCCCGAGAAAAAGGGCAGGGGCAAACACTCCTCCAATTAACCCCATACGAAGGCATAAAACGGTTAAAATTAATTTGAATATAAAAAAATAAATAGCATAGTTTAAAGCTATTTTACCTTGTATCATATAACGAATTGATTCTGTCCCTAATCCAATTACTTGTGGTAAATAAACTGACACCAAACCACAAATTAGACCAGCAATGGCTGGCTGAAAAATAGGTTTTATTTTAGAGATATTTGGGAAATATTTTGGGTGAGTTAGTCCATTCATATAAACAATGGAGAGTAAGCCACAAATAATTCCCCCTATTATAAAGAAAGGTAGATCATATAAAGATTCAATATCACCAACGCTTCCTAAAAAAATAGGCTCAATTCCAAATACATTTTTTGTGAATACAAAAGAAATAAAGGATGCTACTAAAATTGGTGCAAAAGAAGCCATTGATTGATGACGAAGAATTACTTCTCGGGCAAAAATTAAACCAGCTAAAGGAGCACCAAATCCTGAAGAAATTGCTGAAGCAACACCTGCACCAACTACAATATCGTATTGAGCTTTTTTGGGAAATAAATTATTTATTTCTGCTCCAATTGTTGCCCCAAAGTGAACAAGCGGACCATATTGTCCTACCGATCCACCTGCAGAAATTGAGAGAATTGATGAAAAAGAACTTAAAAAACCTGATTTTATATCCAGAGGTTTTTCATCAGAATGAGTTGCTAATATTACATCAGGTGGACCATGCCATCTACTACCCAGTGCATATTTTCGAAGAAAACCAACAAGCAAACCAACAGAACATGGAATCAAAAGTATAAAAAGTAAGAAACTTCCAGTATTTGTAAATAAAGAATCAAAACCCGTAAAATTTAATTCAGGGTTTCTAAAAACATTTGTTAGAAATTTTACTAAACTTATAAAACCATAAACACTTATGGATGTAACTATTCCAATAACTGAACCTAAAAATAGTGTTATGATTATTGATAAAAACATAAATTACCCTCCTTAAAGTATAACGTTAGAGGGTAATTTTACTAAGCTAAAAATTTATAAGGAATTAAATAACCCTTTGCTCTGGTGGTATTCCATCCCAAGCATCTTTAAGATCATTTGCTATTTTATAAGCAGGCTGAACATAGTTCATATCGTTGTTATCTTGAATTCTTTTACTCATGTATCTGATAAATCTATATAGCCAATTTAAGTCCTCAGCAATTTTATTTCCACTCTCTAAATCTAAACAAGTTTGAAGCGTAAAAACAATTTTAGAAATTTTTTCTGCCTTCTCTTTTGACTTATTTGTAACAGAAAGATCTTCGAAGAGGATTTTTTTTAAATCATCAATTTCATCAACTAGCCCTTTGAACATTCTTTGAATAATCTCATATTTAGTGAGTTTATCTTTTTCAATTGTATCGTCTAAAAGTTCTGACTTATTTTTAAGTTTGGTTTCTTTTCCAGCTATTTCTCTGTAATTATCCATTGTTCCACTAACCTTTCTTTAATTTATTAGTAATGTAAACGACTTAGATTTTTTTTGTTTAGGCTAATAATTTAAGTTTTTCTATTTCTTCAGTATTGGCTGTTGCAACCATAGCTAAGGCATAATTTTTAATAAGAGATTGTTTTGTTATTTTTGCTGTTTCCTCAGCAAAATCTGTATCTTGAAGGTTTGAAGCTGCTTCCAGTAAGTGAGCTGCTGTGGTTGAAGCAACATTTTGATATGATCTTAATGATGTTAATCCTCCAGCAACATTGCCAAGTGATTGAGTAATTTCACCAAGAGTTGTATCCATTGAATTGTTCGAGTTTGTTGCATCATTTATATCAGTTGCTGCAATTCCGGTAGTAGTTTTAATTTGTTGGGTGTTACCTGCGTCATTTATTCCAATATTGAAGGTTCGAGCAGAGGTAGCTAAAACATTTATACCATTAAAGGTAAGTGAACTCACCACAGAATCTATTGTGTCACTGATTGCTACTGCTTCAGCGTTTAAAGCTGCGGTATCAGATGAAGTATTAGTTGATTGCGTATCGGCAATACCCACCTCTTTTAGCCTTGTAGCTAGATTATTTAATTCCAATAAAGCTGATTCAGCTAATTGTAATAATGCAATACCCGCATCAGAATTATTAGCTGCAGCTTTGAAACTCTCAGCTCTTGCCGTTAATGAGTTTGCCATTGACTGTGAGCTTGCGTCATTACCTCCAAGAACTCTTAAACCAGTGGCAACTCTTGATATAGAATCATGTAATGTTCTTGTTATTTTTCTTAAACTACCAATTGGTATAGCACTGTGAGAAGGTATCATTAAGTTTGACAAAATTAAACTCCAAATAGATTTTAACGACAGCTTTTCTTTTTTGTTAAATTGGCACAAAAATTGAAGGTTTATTCTAGTAATTACAAAAGGATTATTATGAAAGTTAGATCAACCGATAGTTTAGAAAACGATTTAAAAGAGTGTTTAACAAACCCTCATACAAGCCAAAACCTTACTCAAGCTGTAAGCTTAGCTGAACAAATAATTAAATTTGATAAAAATAGCAATTATGCAAATTATGCTTTAGCACTTCATGAATTAGCTTTAGCTAATAGGTCTGCACCAATGGTTGATTATACAAAAGCAGAGCAAGTTTTAAAAAAAATTATTAATATAGATCCTAATTTCATTGAAGCATACCTAATGCTAGTGAAAATATATAAAGAAGTTGATAAAAATGAAGAATATAAAATTTTATTAAAAGCTAACAAGCAATTCAAAGATCATTATCTTATCATGTTTGATTTAGCTAATTTAATGACTTTTAAAACAGGAGAGAAAGAAAAGGGAGTAGAATTATACGCAAAATGTGTCCAAAAATTACCAATGGTTGATTCAGCTTGGGCTGCATTAGGAACAGCATATTGTTTTACTAGACAATTTGATATGGCAATGAAGTCATTCGATACAGCGTTAGCAATAAATCCTGAAAATATACCCTCAATTTTAGGTAAAGGCGTTGTTCATTTTGAAAATTCAAATTTTGCAGAGGCAAGAAAATATTATGAGAAAGCACTTGTAATTGATAAAAATTCATTTTGGGGTAATTTTAATCTTGGTTTACTTACATTATTAGAGGGAAATTTTCTAAAAGGTTTAGAAGTATTCGAGAAAAGGGACAAAGATCAATATTTGGAAAAATACGGTGGTAAATTTTTACCGGAACTAACAAAAGATGAAATTAGGGAAGGTTCAAATCAAGAAATTGTAGTTTTAAGAGAACAAGGTTTGGGTGACGATGTTATGTTTTCACGATACCTCCCTTTATTTAAAGATTTGGGTTATAAGGTAACTTATGCTTGTTCACCTGAATTAAAAGATTTTTTTGAATTATCTCCAGATCTTGATGATATAAACTTAACAAGTAATATCCCTGATATTAGACATTTTGACTATAGAATTTTTTTGATGAGTTTGCCTTGGATTTTATCAGACAAATATAAAAAGAAATTGAACCAGCCTTTAAAAATAGATTTAAGTAGGCTTGATGATACTAGTTTGAAAATACCAAATAAAATTCAAAAAGTAATAAAGTCTAAAAAATTAAAAGTGGGTATTTCATGGAGTGGGTCTCCGAAGCATATGAGAGATTTTTGTAGAAGTATAGACTTAGAAATTTTTAGTAAGATTTTTGAAAACACTGATGTTGAGTTTTTTGTACTTCAAAAAGTTTTAAAAACAAAAGAAAAAAGTTTTTTAAAAAAATATAAGAATGTTCATAATTGTTCTGACTATCTCGATAATTTTATTAATAAAGCAAACTTCATTAATAAAATGGATATCATTTTTTCAGTAGACACATCTTTGGTCCATATGGCCGGTACAATGAACAAGACAACATACCTTCTTTTACCAAAAGTTCCTGATTACAGGTGGGGTCTGGAAGGAAACCAAGATTGGTATCCTTCTGTAAAAGCATTACGCCAAAAAGATGTAGATAACTGGAGTTACCCTTTAAAAGAATGTCAAAGTCTTCTTAAGAAGTCATTAAGCAGCAGCAAATGAAATTTTTGACCATCCTTCATTAATTTCAGCAGTCACTTTTTCTGCACTATTAAGATAGGAAAAGTCGTTTTCATCTATTACTCTAGCAACAGCAAATCTTATATGCTTATAAAGATGATCAAGGTTAGAAGCAACTTCGCCACCACCCTCGATGTCCAATGATTTTTGCAATGCTATAGCAATTTTAGATATTCTTACAGACTTTGTTTTTATTTTCTGAGCACTAACTCCTAGATTTTGATAATCCATTAGTTCCTTAATATCTTTGTGCATAGCTTCTAAAAGTTTTTGAATGAGAAGTATCCCATTCTTTTGTTTTTTTGAAATTATATTGTTTTCTTTTTTTTCCATTACAACATCCTTTTTTAAAGTTACTATATCTTTCTAACGACTTATTTTGTATTTGTTTAATGCTTAAAATTTTTATTGCTTTATCAACTTTCAATAGGAAAACAGTTACATCTCTTTGTTTAGAAAATTTAAAAAAAATTGTTGAAAAAGATAATTACTCACTTCTTTCTATTTATGATGATGCCTCAACAAGTTACGATATAGAATATTTAAAAAAATTCTCTGATAATGTACTTAGATTTCCTAAAAACGGGGGAATTGAAAGATCCAGAGCACGCTCTGTGAGAGACTTTATTTATATTTATGAAAATTATGATCTTTTTTACATGACTGATAATGACACCATTCATGACCCAAATTTTTTGAATATTTTGAGGACTATTTATCAATCATCATCCAGTGGGTTTGAGAAAAAATTACCTATAGGTTTATTTAATAGTGTTTTTCATACACAACCAAAAAATATATTACATGAAAATGAAATGATTTCATTGAGACACACTTGTCCTGGTGTTAGTCAATGTTTCAATAGAAACATGGTAGAAAAAATTGTAAAATTTATTGATAAAAATCCTATCTACGAAACTTTATACGGCTTTGATTATTATTGGCCTGCTTGTCTAAATTTGCCTTTTATTCAAACAAAAACCTCATATCTTGAGCATTTTGCAAGGGATAAGCTTGAAAAAGGTCTGCATTCATCTTTGTCTAATGATCCAATGGTTGACTTTGATAGAGACAGGGCTTTATCGCCCACACCGTACTTAAAAAAAATACGAAAAAAAATAATAAAAAAAATCTTGCAGGATTAATCTTTTTTGGTTTCTAACATTGATGTCAACATATTTCCAGTTTCTTGAAATGTTGCTATCGTAGATTCCATGGCTGAATATTGTCTTGCATATCTTTCTGTTAGTTTGGCTATTCTATCTTCAAGAGCGGCTCTTTTGTCAGAAATAGTTTGCAAAGTGTCATTAAAATTATTTACTCTTTGATCAAGAATACTGTTAAATTTTAAATATGTATCTAGCTTATCAGTCAATCTATTAAGAAAACTTTTTCCATAATAAACTGTACCTGAAGTAATACCACTTCCATTTGCTATAGTAATGGTAAGTCCTTTAGGATCACCTGATGAAACACTATAATTATCTCCACTTTTAGTTGCTGACACCCCGCCAATTGTATGAGTACTACCATTAGTTGCAAATGCATAGGAACCAGGTTGTGTGTTTACAAAATCAAAAGCTGCAATAGAAATATTTGAGTTACTAGTGGAGTAATTATTTGTAAAAAAAGAACGTACTATTTCTGGTTGTGCTTTAAATTGTGCATCAAGCTTTGTCTGATCAAAGGCAAGAGACCCATCTCTTAAAGTTGAAATTCCTAGATAAGAAAGATAATAAGGTCCTCCTTCGTACCCTCCAAGAGCGGTAGTTGTCATTGACCTTAAATCTGCCATAATTTGTCTTAAAGTACTATCGCCAATAAGTGCCCCATCATTTTCGTTGTCAATAGGATCATTTGCACCCATTGCTTTTAAATTTGCCATTACTTCATTATAAGTAGATACATATCCATCCAGAAGTGCTTTAACGTTTTCAAGATCTACGCTACTTGAAATACGAACTGCACTTGAAGATGTTTTTTTTAAATTTAAAGTAAATCCATCAAAAAGATCATCGACTGTATTTGACGATCTTGTCATTGAGATTCCATCTACAGTAAAAGCTGAATTAACCCCTGCAACTCTTTGCGTCAGTTGGGCCCCGTCTGTAGCATCATAAGCATAAGCAGGGGTACTATGGTTATCAGTAACTTTCATTTCATTACTTGCTCCCATTTCACTCTTTAACATAAGCATATAATTTGAACCATCATAGATAATTGATGCTAGAACATCTTTTTCTCCATCGTTATCTGAATCAGTTGCAGCATTATTAATTGCATCTCTAAGGTCAGTTAAAGTAGTTGATGCTGTTGCTGATACTGAAATTTGGGTTTGACCGTTTGAAGTAAAACTTTGTCCTCCACCTGCTGTTGGATCTGCTGACCAAGTTCCAAAGTTAATAGTAATTGTTCTTTCACCCACAGTAGCCGATGCAGAATTAAGAGAGGGTCCAGTAAGTGTGTGAGCTGATGCCAACGTAGTAACCGTTAAACTTGAATCAATTGTTGAACCTGCTTTATCTGAGGTCGTGTCTAATGTTGCTACAGTTGCATCTGAAGAATTTCCCACAAAACCATAATTGGCCTGAGTTTGAATTTGATTAGCTATGTCTTTAAAATCTTTAAGATTACTCTTAAGTATACCAAAAGTTGAAATCTTATCCTTTGTTTTCTCTTCTAGATTATCAAGATTTTCTGTTGAGGCCGCTGTGTCAGCATCTACTAATGCTTTAATTAATTCAGTAGTGTTGATACCTGAACCAATACCTAGATTAGATAAAATTTCAGTTTTAGCCATTTAATCCTCTCTCTTTAATAAACGACTAGAATGAAAAATCATTAGTGATTACTGGAACAGAACCAGTACATTCTGCATCGTTCTTGAAGCTTGAGCTACCATATTCATTGCCGATTGTTGTAAAATTTGAGATTTACTTAAACGAGCTGATTCTAAAGCGAAATCAGCATCCACAATTCTAGCTCTTGAAGCTCTTTTATTCTGGGAAACATTTGTTAGATTATCAATTACAACATTCATTCTACTCATAATTGCACCAAACTTTGCTCTTTCCATGTGAATTCTATCCAGGGCTCTATCAATAACTTTTAAAGCATCAACTGCTCCTCCAACTGTTCTAATATTAATAGTGGCAACCTGATTAAGTGTTGCAACTCCAGGATTAGCCTCATAAAGACCACCACCGGCGTTACCGACAATTGTAAAAGTTTGGGATGAATGGAATTTTACTTGTCCACCAAATAATATTGAGTCAGCACTAGCACTATTATCTTCATCAACAACTACTCTCGCAGTTCCTGATACATCTTGATCCATATTCATACCTGTAAAAGTGAATTTTGTATTAGCATTTGATACAGATGCAAAATTAACATTTTCGATTGCAACATCTTCACCTTCATCCTGAACAAGTATAATATGAGAGTTATCCGCACTTAAAGTTCCTCTAATACCAGTATTTGAAGTATAAGAGTTAATAGCATCTCTTAAATTTGTTAAATCAGAAACTCCTACAGTAGCTCCTACTGTTATAGTTGCTGAAATAGCTTGTGCTACTGAATTCTTTCCATACAGATTAAAACCTACATTATGACTGCCAGCAGCGTCCGTACTGTTTACTTGAACTTTTACGGTAGTTGTTGCAGTTGCACTGACACCAGTGCTATCAAATTTATCATTAACCTTTTCCGCAATTTCTTTGGCTGTATCTCCAGCAGCTACATCGATGGTTGCATTACCAACTAATCCAGTAATTACTAAGTTATCCCCATCAACAACCTTACTAGTAATTCCAGCTTTAGTAGCACCAACTACACCTTCGGCAGATAGGTTACCTGCAGTACCAGCGTCTAATACAGTTGTTTCACTTTGATATGCACCTAAATTATTAATTCTTAAATTTGCAACTGACATCACAGCTTTTTCTCTTTCATGAGAACCAATTTGAAAACGTCTATCAGCAAAAGTTCCGTCTAATACAGCAATTTCATTAAATGTAGTATCTCTTGCAACTCTATCCATTTCCTCTAATAATTGACTGGCTTCAGTTTGTAAATAAATTCTTTGTTCGGCATTTAAGATGTCGGTAGCGGCTTGAATACTTAATTCACGGATTCTTTGGAGAGCTTGGGAGTGATTATCTAGGGCACCTTCTGCAACTTGAGCCATTGATAAAACATCGGCTGCATTTCTTATTGACATGTCAAGTGCTCTTATTGTAGCAGTCATTCTGTCACTGATAGCAGCACCAGCGGCATCATCACCTGCACTATTAATTCTTTTACCAGAGGAGATTCTTTCCATTGCTTTGAGCATGTCTCTCTCTGTTTTTAGGAGACTCTTCATTGAAGCGCTTGTCCCCATACTTGTGTTAATTCCCGGCATCTTATATACTCTCCGTTTAATTTATATAATTTTCCAAGAGAGATTCTGCAATTTGAATGCCAAAAAAAAAGGGAAAGATATAAAAATCCTTCCCTTTAATTTTCTACTATATGTTGTGTTAAATTATTGTAACACAGACAAAATAGCCGATTGAGCGTTATTTGCTTGAGCCGCCATGGATAATGCTGCTTGGTTCAAGATAGCATTTTTTGTCAAACTAGCTGTTTCTTCTGCGTAGTCTGTATCCATAATTCTGGCAGCAGTAGCCGCTAGATTTGCTGATGTGGCACTAGCTGCTCCTTGAAAAGCTTTCAAGGCTGTTAAATCAGCAGCGATGTTACCTAACGCTTCTGCAACTTCACCCAAAAGTGTATCTGCTGTACCATCGGCACCAGCAGCGGCACTTGGGTTGACTGCAGTGATAGATTTATTAGGACCAACGTTTGTTGATGTTCCACTAGCTTCACCTACATAGTTAATAGCTACCTGTTTAGCGGCAGCGCTATCAACAACTTCTATAGTGTTGAAGTCTGTTGTATTAAGTATATTATCAATAGTGTCACCAATTAATGTTGCTTCTGCATCATAAGCCGCGATTTGGTTAGCATCGTGCAAAGCAGCATTGTCGGCTTGTATACCTAATTCTCTTAGTCTTGTACCTAAATTGGCAATTTCTAAAAGAACAGATTCACCGGTTTGTGCATATGATATACCATCTTCGATATTCCTTGTAGCCGCAGCATATGATTTTGCTTCGGCGGAAGCGACGGTTCCTACTGAGTGACCAGCGGCATCACCACCATACATGGCTCTGATACCGGTCGATAATCTAGCAATTGATTCATTCATGCCGTGTCTGGCTTTATTACCAGCAGCGGCAGCCATGTTAGCACCAATTGCAATATTAGAAACTGAAGGCATTATTTATCTCCTTTTCAATTCGTTATTGTATAACGGTTAATATTGCCTGTTGGGCTTGGTTAGCTTGCGCGACCATAGCCATTGCAGACTGGTTTAATATAGCAGCTTTCGTAAGATTAGCTGTTTCAAGTGCGTAGTCAGTATCCTGGATTCTTGAAGCCGCAGCTTTAAGATTTGCAGCAGTAGCACTAGCTGCAGCTTGATAACCCTTAAGGGAAACCATACCAGCGGCTACGTTACCTAATGATTTAGCAATCAAACCAAGAGCTGAGTCAGCACTAGCATCAACACCGTTTGCACCAGTGATGGCGTCGGTGTTAGTGATTGTTATTGATGTAGCTGTTCCGACTGTAGCTGTATTAGCAGAATCGTTAATACCGATTGTAATAGCCATAGCTTTACCAACGAGTTGAACACCGTTAAACTTAACGTTATCGGCAATACCGTCGATTGCATCACCAATAGCGGTGGCTTCAGCATTAAGAGCAGCTTCATCAGTCGTGGTTAGTAAGGCATTGTTACCATACTGAATACCAAGCTCACGAAGTCTTGTTGTTAAAGCGGCCATCTCTAATAGTAAAGATTCAGCAGCTTGTAAATATGAAATACCGTCTTCTGCATTCCTGGCAGCAACGGCAAAACTTGCACCTCTGGCACCTAATGAATTAGCAATTGATTGACCAGCAGCATCACCTCCATACATGGATCGGATACCTGTAGACAACCTAGCTATTGATTCATTCATCTGGTGGCGTGCCTTGGAAGCGGCTGCGCCGGCCATAGCGGCACCAACGGCGATATTAGAAACGGAAGGCATTATTTAATCTCCTTTCAATACCTCCATTAACTTTGATTAATATCCACTAACGATTTATATCTGAATTTAGAAACGACTTAAAAATTATTTGTTTAGAAAAAAAAAGGAGAGAATGTAAGTATTCTCTCCTTTTATGTGGTTTGTTAGTATAAATTATTGTAACACAGACAAAATAGACGATTGAGCTTGGTTAGCTTGAGCTGTCATAGATAATGCTGCTTGGTTCAAGATAGCATTTTTTGTCAAACTAGCTGTTTCTTCTGCGTAGTCTGTATCCATAATTCTGGCA
>MDTA01228456.1_pt1 | contig 14649 bp, 9 predicted proteins | sample 811151 | NCBI WGS metagenome assembly MDTA01 (sample SAMN05326648, study PRJNA326480) | marine metagenome | isolation source: seawater | place: Indian Ocean: South | collected 2010 | reverse complement strand
CAGTTATGTCTGGTATCACACCTGGACCAGTTCGCCGAGCAGTCACCGCTGCTTGCATTTGATGCTGCAATTCCCGGGCTTCAGAAAGATCACGCCGTACGGCGAGAACTTCACGTCCGTCTGCAGTAACTATTCGCCAAGTACCGGCCAGCCGATCGACAGCCAATTCCGCACGGAAATAACTGCGCAGTCTTTTTCCAAACGTTGCTGGGGTAAATGGTTCATCGACTACAAGACCTCTCTTTACAACAGCCAACCACAATCGGTCGATATCGACCGCCGCTGCCGCGCACAACAAACCAACGAGCATGCCTGTAAACAGTACACCCCAGAATGTTTTCGCCGAAAATGCTTGCTTCAATCGACGCCCATCCAACCGAACTGAACCAGAAAACGCCGGCCGCAGACCGCTGATAGCATCGAGTAAAGCAACTTTCGACCCTCTTCCTGAATCTAAAATGGCAACACTACTACCTGATGCCACATCAATTTCCAATTCCTCGATGAGTGGCATCCCACCTGATTGGACGGTAAGCCGATCAATACTCAGAAGTGGAATATCTGCTGGAAGAACTGGGCTGTCACTCGCTTTCTTATTCTCTTCACGGGTCATTGCTGTGACTCCTGAAATTCAGCAGCGAAACGTTGTGATGGAATGAGTCCTACAGGACGAAAGCGCATCACAACGATCAATGCAATGCCTACAAGAGCCAACCGCCAACTTCCAAGCGTAAAAAGACTCACATCAACTACTTGACCCTGAATACGCTGCATCCAGAAATCAATCCACGGAATGACAACAATGTCAAAACCAAACAAGATGGTGACCCCAATAAGTGTTCCGGGAATACTGCCCAGGCCACCTATTATTACAGCGCAAAGAATTGCGACAGAGCGATGAAAACCAAACGCATTTGGATCGCCGGTGCTACCAATACTTGCGACAGACAGGCAGCCCGCCAGTCCGGCTATTGCTGCAGATATTGTGAAAGCCGATAGCCGTACTTTCGTTGCAGAAATTCCTATTGTTGCAGCGGCAAGTGGCTCCTCACGAACAGCAATCCAGGCTCGGCCCAGTGGTGATTTTTCAAGACCCCGTACAAGTAGCATCACAACAAAAAGAACAAAAAGAGATAGATAGTAGAACCATCGTGAATCAACAACGAACTCTCTACCTAGATCTGTCCCCGCAACAAATATGCCTGATCCTGGAGGTGGAATCGGACCAAGCCCCTGTATCCCACCTGTTACATTTTCTAGATTCAGAAAAAAAACACGAACGACTTCCCCAAAACCAAGGGTAACGATAGCGAGGTACTCACCTCGAAGACGTAATGTTGGAGATCCGAGTAACGTTCCAACTACGGCGGTCACACCAACGCTGACGAAAACCGCTGGAAGAAAACCTACCTCCAAAGGATTCATCGGGACGGTCAGTATTGCAAGAAAGAGCCCCCCCAATCCAAAAAATGATGCAATTCCGAGGTGGAGTAATCCCGTGAAACCAACCATAACATTGAGACCGAGAGCCGCAATGCAAATTATTAAGACCGATGTCATCTGTCCACCGAACCCGCCGGCAAATGTCGGAATAAACCAGGGCGCGAGGGCGAGGACGACAAAAACTGGTGTTTCCCAATTTTTCTTGGACCAACAAAAAAGATTGAACAGGGAGACGCCTTGGATTTTCATCGTAGCCCTCCTCTTGTCTTTGATTTTCCAAAAATACCTTGCGGGCGAAAGGCAAGAAAGACAATGAGCACGAGAAATACTGATGCGATAGCCCAACGCGGACCAAGAACGGCTACCGAAATCGCACGGATTAATCCGATTACAAGTCCACCAACTATCGCACCAGGAACACTTCCGATACCTCCAAGCACTGCTGCAGTAAGTGCATACAACCCCAGTTGATGCCCCATTTGATAGTTGATTGTCGTTGCATGAATACCAGCAGCAACACTCGCAACACCACCGAGAAATCCGCTCAAAAAAAATGTAGCAACCATCAGCCTCCCCGCTTCCCCCGAACGAGATGTCACGCGGGTGACTGCAGCAATAGAACGCAACGATCTTCCAAAACGAGTTTGACGAAGAAGAACATACAGACAAAGAACTGGTGGCACGACAATGATGAGAACCAGAAGATCTGCTAACGCAACAGGAAGTCCACCAAACGAATACATAGACTCAAGAAAAATCTCAGGAAATGCACGATCAGTCGGGCCGATCCAAATGAGCCCCACATTCATGAGCACAAACGAAACGCCAATTGTTGAGACAAGGGGTGATAACGGAGGAGCATTCCGCAAAGGACGATAGACAAACTGGTCAATACAAACGTTCAGACAGCCACAAAAAAGTCCGCTACAAACAGCAGCCAGAACCGCTACAAGACAACCTGTCAGTGGATCAACAGGCAGGGGCACGAGAAATGACAATATTGCTAGTGACAGGCAGGCACCAAGCATAACGACGTCCCCATGGGCAAAGTGAATGAGCCCAACAGTTCCGTATACCAAAGTATACCCGACAGCAATTAGCCCAAGAAATCCACCACTTGTGATTCCGATACCACATTGCTGAAGAAAGGATGCTACGTCCACGCATCTGTCCCGACAAAGTAAACCTTCGATAAAGTCTGCACACTAGTCTTATCTACTGCCGTCCTTTTTGCCTACGCCAGCAGTCGAGATAACTTCCTCGTGCACAAACTGACCATCCCGAACAACACTTACAGATACTTCCTGAAGTGTAGTATCCCCATTTGCATCAATCCGCCATTGCCCAAGCACGCCATCGTCTACCTTGCTTGAAAACGCTGATTCCGTAATAGCTCGACGATCTTTTTTACCAACAGCAGTAATGGCTCGAATCACCAGCCTCGCTGCCTCATACCCGTGAATTGCGGCGTTGCTTGGACATGTTCCATATTTTTCCTTGTAGCGAAGAAATAACAATTTCTCGTTGCAATCTGCTGGTTGTGGTGACAGCCCAGCAGATGTGGCAAAACACCGCCCCTCAAGCAAAGCCGCGCCTGCCGCTTCGAGAAACGCTTCGGTACGACACCCGTCGGAAACAAGAAGAATCGCCTCACTCTCAGCTGAAACAAGATCACGTGCAAGTTGCCCACCTTTGGTTCGGGCACTGCCGCCAAAGTACACAAGGTCCGGATCAGCACTCATAACGGAACCTACAAATGATTTGAACTCCGCTGCCTGTGGGTCAATCGAGACGTGATCAAGAACTACCATACCTTTCTCGCGACACCGATCAGCGAATAAAGATGCTACACCTCGCCCGTAAACACCAGCATCATCAATGACAAAAACACGACGCACCCCACGCTCGAATGCCCAATCTGCAGCAAGTGGGCCTTGAATATCATCAGCGGGAACAACTCGTATGTAGTTCAATCTGCCAGAAGGTCGGTAAACGTTCGGCTCTCCAGGCAGTCCTAGGCCTGGCTTGGTCAACCCAACGGCCGTGTTTGCTGGAGATACCATCAGCAAATCTGCATAATTAAGAATAGGCATTGAGACTCGGGCTGCTCCAGAGTTCAAGGTGCCAATGTATGCCATTACATCGGAATCCTGCACCGCCATACGAGCATTGGCGGCCTCTCCTTCACTTGTCCACCGACCAGACGCTGCTGCGCTGTTATCAAGATCACGATACTCGAGGGTAAACCGCCCGACTTTCGCCTTCACCTCGTCAATTGCCAGCCTAATGCCCCGAACAACCTCCTCACTGACCTGCCTTGACACACCGGTACGCGGCAGGCTCGAAACGAGACACACTCGATTAGATTCCATTTTTTGGCAGCCGAAGCAAATCAGCCCAACACCCAAGTAAACCACAAGGTTCCATACCAACAAAAATGACGGTGGCTTTTGTGGACACCACCTCTCGTGTCTCATGATTTAGCCTCCTTCATGTGGTCACCAAAAACTTTTCAGCTTTTCTTTAAGAACTTCCATGAACGATGAATCCGAGCATTTCGAAAATCCTCGGGCACTGTCTTACGGGTTATCTCATATATATCGTAGGTGTGAGCAAGAAGCTTTTCTTCAAATTTGAAACGGCGGTAATTGGTCGAAAAATAGACAATACCCCCCTTGCTTAAGTTATTGGCAACAGCTTGAAGCAGATCGGCATAGTCTCGCTGTACATCCCAGTCCTGTCGCTGTCTCGTCGAACGTGAAAATGTTGGCGGATCAACCACCACAAGATCAAAGGGAGACTCACCTCGACGGCCACGGTGCTTAAGGAATTCACGTGCATCATCTCGAAGAAGAGCATGTTGCCGTCTATCTACAAACCCATTTTCAGCGAGATTCCTTCTCGCCCACTCGAGGTACGTATTTGAGAGGTCAACCGTTGTAGTCACTTCTGCTCCACCAGCAGCGGCCGCCACAGAAAAACTACCTGTATAACCGAATAAATTCAGGACTGATCGACCTGCCGCATCGCCACGAACCATCGCACGAGTTTGGCGATGATCGAGAAAAAGTCCTGTATCAAGATAATCGGAAAGGTTGACTTCAAACTTCAACCCGTGTTCGCTGACTGAAAAAGCAACAGAGCGATCATCCATTTTTTCATACTGTCCCCCAGCTCGCTGTCGACGACGCACCTTGAAGAACACACGGTCCGGTGCAATGCTGAGCTGATCAGTTGCCGCCTCCATGATTCGGTCAAGCCACACATCATGCTCAATAGCGGTTCGATCATGGGGACGCTCGTATTCCGCTGCATGAAGCCAATCACCGTACCTGTCAATAACCAGAGGTATCTCTGGAATATCCCGGTCGTAAAGACGATACGCATCAATCCCTTGCTTCCTTGCCCATCGCCCTAGATGGCGAGACCGCTTTGCGAGCCGTCGCCGAAAATCTCCTATCTGGTCGGTTAGGCTTCGTGAAGTTTTTTTTGTTGAAGTCAATCGCTCTGCTTTTGATTCTTCCGACGCTTTATTACCAGCGAACGTACCGGATACTTTATCTTTATGAACAACTAGCTCGACCAGCCGACAGTCAATTGGACCATTCGAGAGGACTACGCGGCGATGCGGCTTTAACCCAATTGATTTTGCAAGCTCAACTGGTACCAGTACTCCGGCTCGCCAGCCTGCACAAGATTTTTTTAACCAGTCACCAACTCTACGAAACACCGCACCCGCTCTAGCCTGTGTAAGTCGCTCGCCATACGGCGGATTGGTGAGCACCAAGCCGTGCTCACTTTCTGGAGTCACGGCTTCGAAATGATTGCAGGAAAACTTGATCGCACCAGCTACTCCGGCTAATTGAGCAGACTGCTCTGCAATTTGAATTACTGCTGGATCAAGATCACTAGCATGAAACGTACCTGAAGGAGTTTTGGTACGATTTTCAAGATCAAAAAGAATTTCCTTGGCAAGTTCTCGATCAAAGTCATGGAAACGAAAAAAACCCTGTTTCCGTTTCCTTGCACGTAACAGACCCGGCGCGAGACCAGCTGCTTGAGTCGCCGCCTCAATAACAAACGTTCCTGAGCCACACAGCGGGTCCAACAATGGTTCGCTGGGTTGCCAGCCTGAAATACCAAGAATGCCTGCTGCAAGAACCTCTGAAAGAGGAGCCTCGACTTTTCCTTTTCTCCAACCACGCTGATGCAGAGACTGACCTGCCGCATCACGAAACAAAGTTGCTGTTTCTCCGGCCAGATGAAGTGAAAGCCGAAGGCTTGCCCCATGCAACTGCACATTCGGTCGACGACCGTGTCCTGCTCGTACACCATCTACCACTGCATCTTTAACAACCTGGGACGCGTAGAGCGAATGATCGATAAATGAATCATGGACTCGTGCATCGACTCTAAGCGTTTGAGTCGGACGAAGATGCGTTGCCCAATCCACGCTTGATATCGATTGATAAAGTGATTCTGGTGAACTCACGGCGAACCGACCCAGAGGCTCAAGGATCCGAATAGCTACTCGAGACTCAAGAACAGCCCTGTAAAGCGTCTCTTTTGATCCAGTAAATTCGATTGTCCGACGTCCGATTCGCAAATTTGTTGCACCTAATGCTGACAACTCTTTCGCCAGCAGCCATTCAAGGCCGTCAAGTGTTCTTGCTGTCAGACTTGGAGGTATATCTGGCTCACTAGGAAGCAATGGGCGTGTAGCTAGAGGCACTTCAGGGAAAAGAGATTCCATTACGTCTGCCAGACTCTCATGAACGGTCATCGATCAATCGACGCTGCCCCCGCTAAAAACCTGTCTTGCATTGCTTGTACCTTCATTGGTTCGCTCTTTAAGGCTTCCATTGCCCGGACACATGCTTCAGCGGCCGCAAGAGTGGTTATACAAGGGACTCCGTAAAGCACGCTTGCAGCCCGAATCCTGCCTTCATCCGTACGGGCACCTTTACCACGAGGTGTGTTGAATATTAGTTGAACGCGACCATCAATCAGATGATCAATGAGGTTTGGGTGTCCTTCCTGCAACTTTTTGACTGATTCAACTTGAATACCGGCCTGTGACAGTGCTTCAGCCGTCCCAGAGGTCGCAATCAACTCAAAGCCCAATCCCACAAGACGACGAGCCAAATCCACCATGGACTTTTTTGCTGACTGACTTGCGACACTTAAAAAGATCTTTCCTGTTTCTGGGAGAACTGTCCCCGCTGCGAGTTGGCCCTTTGCGAAAGCAAGGCTGAAATTACCACTCACCCCCATTACCTCACCAGTACTTCGCATCTCCGGCCCAAGGGCAATATCAACGCCAGCAAACTTAACGAAAGGAAAAACACTTTCCTTCACGCTTACATGTGAAGGAACAGGGTCTGCGACAACCCCTTGTTCAGAGAGGGTTTCCCCAGCCATGACCTTTACAGCAATCTTGGCAATCGGTACGCCTGTTGCCTTCGAAACAAAAGGGACCGTTCGACTCGCTCGTGGATTCACCTCAATAACGTATAAGGTATCAGCACTTCCTTCACGCTTAACCGCAAACTGAACGTTCATGAGGCCGACCACGCCAAGACTCTTGGCTAAATTTACGGCAGCATGTTTGATTTCTGAAACTGTCTGCTTATTCAGATTGTGCGGGGGTATACAGCATGCAGAGTCACCCGAATGCACACCAGCTTCCTCTATATGCTCCATCACTCCGGCTACTATTACTTCCGTGCCGTCAGAGATGCAGTCGACATCGACTTCTGTTGCGTCCTCGAGAAAACGGTCAATCAACACTGGCTGACCCTGCGCAACTATGAATGCCTCAGCCACAAATCTTTCAAACTGAGATTGGTCATAACAAATTTCCATTGCTCGACCACCAAGAACAAAGCTTGGACGGACCAAGGACGGAAAACCGATCCTGGAAACTTCCTTACGCGCCTGCTCGAGAGTACGAGCTATTCCACTAGCCGGCTGCTTTAGATTCAGTCGATCCAAAAGTTCACGAAACTTTTCACGATCTTCTGCTTCTTCGATTGTGTCGACGCTTGTTCCAATGATTGGCAGACCTGCAGCAGCAAGTGCTCTCGCTAGGTTAAGTGGCGTCTGCCCACCAAGTTGAACAATCACTCCATCCGGTTTAATTCGGTCCGCAATATTGAGCACGTCCTCACTTGTCAAAGGCTCAAAAAACAGCAGATCGCTTGTGTCATAGTCAGTGCTCACTGTCTCAGGGTTCGAATTCACCATTACACTCTCGATCCCTAATTCACGTAGTGCAAAACTCGCATGGCAGCAGCAGTAATCGAACTCTATCCCTTGCCCAATTCTGTTAGGCCCACCCCCGAGTATCATGACTCGCTTCACGCCTTCTGCTTTTGGTGGCGTCTCGTCCTCATCCTCCCACGCTGAATAATAGTAGGGGGTCTCCGCCTCAAACTCCGCAGCACAGGTGTCAACTGCCTTGAACGTAGCGACAATCCCTCGGGATTTCCTGTTCTCTCGAACATCGAGTTCCACCTCGCCCAAGATGTTCGCTAACTGCCGATCTGAGAACCCTGCCTGCTTCACCATGCGAAACGTTGTGTCGTCGAGGTCTGCCAGGCTACCGGCATCCCGCACTTGCTGCTCTAAGTCAACAATTTGCACCAACTGATCAAGGAACCACCGGTCAATACCAGTCAAGTCGTGTAGTTCCTCAATACTTAGGCCAGCCAATATCGCATACCGTAAATACCAAACTCGGTCGGGATCAGGCCTGGCAACTCGCGCACGAATATCATCAAGAGAGGGCTGCGTTGGTGTGCCCCACTGGTCTCTTCCATCACAACCAAACCCAAAAGATCCGACTTCGAGTCCTCGGAGGGCCTTCTGAAACGCTTCCTTAAACGTTCGACCTATTGCCATCGTTTCGCCAACACTCTTCATTTGAGTGGACAGTCGACTATCAGCCTCAGGAAATTTTTCAAACGCAAAACGAGGGACTTTTACCACAACATAATCTATTGAGGGTTCAAAACAGGCCTTTGTCTTCTGTGTAATATCGTTCGCCAACTCGTGGAGCCGCCATCCCACTGCAAGTTTCGCTGCTATTTTTGCTATAGGAAAACCGGTTGCTTTGCTCGCAAGCGCTGACGACCGACTCACGCGAGGATTCATCTCAATAACAATCATCCGACCCGTATCTGGATGAACAGCGAATTGAATATTTGACCCTCCCGTCTCGACACCAATCGCGCGAATAACTGCAAAACTCGCATCTCGCATGAGTTGATACTGACGATCAGTAAGAGTCATAGCTGGGGCGACGGTAATTGAATCCCCTGTATGAACACCGCAAGGATCAAAATTTTCAATTGAGCAAATAACAACAGCGTTATCATCTGCATCTCGCATGACCTCCATCTCATATTCTTTCCAGCCAAGTATTGACTCCTCAACGAGAACTTCACTTACTGGTGAAAGATCAAGACCACGCTGCACTTTCTGATCAAACTCTTCACGATTGTATGCGACACCTGAGCCGGAACCGCCAAGAGTGAAACTCGGCCGTATAACCGCTGGCAGACCTATCTCGGCAAGTATTTCACGTGCCTCTGACAGAGACTTCACAAGCCGTCCACGACAAGTATCAAGGCCGATTTTTTCCATCGTCGACTTGAACTGTTCCCGATCTTCTCCTCGCTGAATTGCTTCAGCCCGAGCGCCAATCATCTCAACGCCATATTTCTCGAGAACGCCGTGTCGCTCCAGATCCATGGCCAGATTCAGGGCAGTTTGGCCGCCTAACGTCGGAAGAACCGCATCTGGTTTTTCTTCCGCAATGACTTTTTCTAATACCTGCCATGTTAGCGGTTCGATATATGTTCGATCTGCAGTCTCCGGGTCAGTCATAATGGTCGCTGGATTTGAATTCACCAGCACAACTCGGTACCCATCATCTCTCAGAGACTTACAGGCTTGTGTGCCCGAATAGTCAAACTCACAGGCTTGTCCTATGACAATTGGTCCAGAACCGATCAACAAAATAGTGCGAAGGTCATCGCGGCGGGGCATGTTGCAGAGTCTTTATTGAGGAAAAAAACAAATTTCGACGACTCTATCATCCAACCCCCTATCCTTTCAATAAATAGCTACAATTTACGGGAAAGCACACATTTCATTTGCCTCACAAGGAGAAAACCACCATGTCGATCCCAACTCCCGCCCTCGACAAGCTTCGTGAAATGCTGCCGGATGATCTGAAAGATATTCGGCTTAATTTGTCGAGTGTTTTATTGGGAGAAAACCTGGAGCCTTCTCAGTCACTAGGAATAGCGCTTACGTGCGGGGTTTTCCTTCGCTCAGACGAATTCGTTACGGCAGTAAAAGAAGACCTCAAAAATTCGCTAGGAGATGACTGCGAACCAATCATCAGTGATGCCAAAGCTGCCGGGGGAATAATGGCGATGAATACAGTTTACTACCGCTTTCGACATATGATCGGTAAGGAAAGCTACTCTGCAAGGCCGGCACGACTTCGGATGAATCGCATGAATCAGCCAGCAACTTCGAAAGCTGACTTTGAACTTATGAGCCTTGGGTGTGCCGCACTCGCAGGATGTGAGATGTGCCTCAAAAGCCACGAATCAAGCCTTCTTCAACTCAACGTGAGTGAAGAGGCCTGCCACGACGCCATTCGTATCGCCGCTGTAGTCAATGCTACCATCGTAGGAATCATGAAGATGTGATTATCCCAATTCGTGCAAGTACTCCAGTGTATAGATCCCACTGTCGTGCCCGTCCGAAAAGAAAATCTTGTAAGCATACTGCCCAACAGGCTCCATGGCACTGACTGCCATCTCAACAACATCCGAAGGCTGAAGTACCTGAAGTGGATTTGTTTCTGTCGGCACTGTTCGCTTTTCTCGACAGGTAGCACAAGGGCAAGCATCACGAAGAAATTGCGGTGAATACACCGATTGCGTACCGTCACTCCAATCAATTTCAATGCCACCGTCGCGACAACGACGAATAGCTAAAGGTCGGCAATCACTCAATCAATTTTCCCTTTCACGCACATAGCTACAACTTTCTGCGGTTATCAATAACTCTCTGAGCTTTGCCTTCAAATCGGGGCAGCGTACCGAGAGACACATCTGTGACGTCAACTCGAAGGCCAAGCCGAACGTGTAACTCCTGAGCGACTCGATCGGCCGCAGAGACGCGACCTTCTATCTCGACATGCAGCATGTCCAGATTCTTCTCACAATCAACCGTAAGCCTATATTCAAGGACTTCAGGAAATTCTCGAATAATATTTTCTACTGCGGATGGAAAAACATTCACACCCTTAATTACAAGCATGTCATCCGTTCGACCAAGAATTCCGCCTTTAAGCCAAACCCTCGGTGACCGACCCGCTGCGACCTCCTGTTCAGTTGGCCAGACTGGATGAACAACATCGCCCGTTCGATAACGGATCACCGGACAACCGTGGCGACCAAGTGTTGTCAGCACCAACTCAGCCAGCTCACCCTGTTTTGCAGGTCGTCCTGTTGAGATGTCAAGGAATTCTGGATGAAACCATTCCTCTAATACTTCAAGCCCCGAGTGTTCTAGCCACCCAACGCCCCATGGGCCAATCTCTGTTGCGCCGGCATGATCAAGCACATCAGCCCCCCAGGCCGAGCTTATCCGTTGCCGAACCGATTTCAGGGAGCCTCCAGGCTCCCCAGCAACAAGAACACAACGAATTGTCGACGTTGCTGTTTCGTATCCTTGCTCTCTGGCCACTTCTGCCAAACGCAGCGCGTACGTTGGAGTTGCAACGAGAATTTTTGAGTTTGTTTTCCGCAGGAGTTCCAAGCGAGCAACGCTCGACATCCCTCCTGAAGGGATCGCCCGTCCACCACTTGCGACTGCACCTTCGAAGGCACTCCAAAAGCCGATGTATGGGCCGAAAGAAGCCGCCACAAAGACTGGTTCACCAGGCTGAAGATCTGCTCGCAAGTAAATTGACTTCCAACATGTCATCCACCAATCCCAATCTTCTTCCGTATCCCAGACCTGAAGTGGATGGCCACTGGTACCACTCGTTTGGTGAAACCGAACATACTTCTGATCACTCCATGTTCTGTTTCGAGCGGAAACCGTATTCTCTCTCCCAATGAGTTCAGGCTTTTTCGTGAATGGAAAGTCGGCAAATTGCTCCAGTGATTGAACCGGTGTGGTACATCCAGATAACTTCTCGCGATAGAAGCTATTCGCAGAAAGTACTACTGCAAACATTTCATTCAATCGATGAAGTTTTGTTGCCTCAAGTTTCTGGCGAGAGCAAAAAACATCTTTTTTAAATAATGAGGACATGGCTACATTATGCCATAGAACCTCAACTACTCACCCGTATTTATTGGGGCAACGGAAATGCCGGGGCGGCTGTTGGTGAAGGAAGTGGCTCAACTGGAGCCTGAGGCCGCACGTTTGGTGAGAGGGGCGTTGTACTTGGTGGGAGTGATGGAGGTGGTACGGAAACTGGAGCGACTGGAACTGGTGGCCCACTTCCAGCAGACCTTCTTGCTAACTCAGCTCGGCTAACCACTGTCTCTGCAGGAACAGTTCCAGCAGGCACCATCGCAAGGTCAACAACACGCTCATCTCGAATTTCCCAAGGCCAAAGATTCTCCGTCACAAAATCAAGCGGGAATATCTCATACCAAGGGACTGGAAATGGTTGCTGAACTGTGAGGGTATCGTATCCGTCCTTGATGAGTCGAATTTTTCTCGTGCCGTAATAGACAAAGTCGGTAGACACCGGCGTCGTGCCAATCTGATAATCATCAACGTATACGAGCGCACCTGGCGGATTACTCCTGACCGTCATTCGTCGCTGAACACAGCCAGCAGACATTAGAAAAAGTATCCCTACACAAGATATCGCGCATAGTGCAGAGACTTTCCGCGGAGAACGGCCCGAACAGAAACCGTGCCACACCTCAACTGGCGAGAATTTTTCCTGGCGTTTAATCATCATAGCCGTAAGACTAGGGCGATTTATTTCATCAAACCAGACCAGATGGCGGCCCAGCACCACCCAAACCAATGATTTATGTTAAGAAATTTCCCCCCAATCCTGCTACATTTCTTACTTTGACTACGTTGCTTTGAGGGCAACGTAAGGCATTACATTCACCGTGAATCATCTCTTGAGGTAATTCAGTGGGACAGGGCAACACTCTCCAATACCACGTCCGTTCTCATGTAGGCCGCAGACGGTCCAACAATCAGGACTCTGCCACAGCCATACCTGCTAAGTCATCAAGTTTTTTCCGAAAACACGGATGGCTGTTTATTGTTGCAGACGGAATGGGTGCGCATGCAGGCGGTGAAGAGGCGAGCCGTATAGCGGTCACACGTATTCCAGAAATTTATAGTGAACTCAAACCTGAACATTCACCACCACTTGCTCTTTCACAGAGTCTTTCTCAAGCCAACAACGAAATCCACTTAAAGGGAGAGAACGACCCCAACTACAAGGGAATGGGCACAACTTGTTCAACACTTGTGGTGCTTCCTCAGGGAGCCATTGTCGGCCATGTTGGTGACAGTCGTGTTTACCGAGTGCGCGGACATAACATCGAACAGCTCTCACGAGATCATTCACTCGCCTGGGAAGTTGCAGCAGCAAGCGGGCAAAGCAACCCGACCCAAGGAGCCGATCTCCCAACCGTCCCGAAAAATATCATTACTCGCTCAATGGGTCCTCACAGCGATCTAGACATTGACCTTGAAGGCCCATTTCCTGTCGAGCAAAACGATGTTTTCGTCTTATGTAGCGACGGTCTCTCTGGAACACTCAGCGATGAAGAAATTGCAATCTTCACCTCAGAACTGTCTATAGAGGAGGCTACAGCCGCTGTCGTCGGTCTTGCTCTTGTACGAGGCGCGCCAGATAACACCACCGTAATCATCGTAAAAGCAGGCCCTGAAGAAGTAACACAATACTCACGACGCGAAAAACAATGGCCACTAGTGGACGACGGAGGAAGCATCGCTAGTCAACGTCGCCCTTGGATATTCCTTGGTGTTGCAGCTGTGAGTTTCTTTCTTTGTCTAGTGTCGTATTCTGCTTACAAATCATCCGACGGAACCGATGCCTTTTTTCGCCGAATGTTGCTCGCTAGCAGCATTATTTCAATGGGTCTCACGCTCGGTTCAGTATTTGGTTCATTCTTCAGTTTTGCCCTGCTCAAACCGAGAAAAAAAATCAAGATGATGTCACCAGGCAGAGGAACGTTTCTCGGAAAAGCACCATACCGCAGATATGATTGCTCGCCCTCTGAAAAATTATTCACGCGGATGATTCGGTCTCTCGACCATGCATGCAATGAGCTCGCAGAAAATAATCTGGATGCAGAATCACAGAAACTTACCGAATCGATTGAGAAAGCACGAATCTCGACTCAATCAGGTGATTTTACAACGGCCACTCGAGCAATAGCCGAGGGGCTTCAGATATTTTCTGACGCTATACAATCGTCTATGCTCACAGATACTGACACAAAAGGGTCGCCATAGGGTTACGAACCAGCACTCTTTTACAACCTTCAGGCCAGCGAAGGAATGCGGCCAATGAAAATAATCACGCGATATGTGCTCTCGGAAATGCTCCAAGTTTTTCTTGTTGCACTCACAGCACTCACCCTTTTTATGCTTGTCATTGGGCTCACGAAAGAAGCACAGCAGCAGGGATTAGGACTGCTCCAAATACTTGCTCTGATTCCATATGTCTTGCCTGATGCCATGCGGTTCGCAGTTCCTGGAACAATACTGTTTGCGGTCGCAAGCGTTTTTGGACGTTTTTCAAGTTCGAATGAAATCATTGCTCTCAAGGCTGCCGGCATCACCCCAATGGCTCTTATTTGGCCAGTTGCCTTCTTGGCGATATTCATCAGTTTAACTTGCGTCTGGCTAAATGATGTAGCAGTCTCTTGGGGACGGGAAGGCGTCCGGGGCGTTGTTGTTCAAAGTCTGGAAGAAATCATCTACAGCCGATTACAACAGCAACGTTCTTACAGCACGGATAAGCTCGCAATTAATGTAAAAGGTGTACAAGGACGTCGCCTCATCCGGCCAACGATGTCATTTCAGCCGAATAGCTCAAGCCCATCCGTGACACTCTCAGCGATGGAGTCCGTGCTCAAGACTGATGCAAAAAATGCAAGCATTACT
>MDTA01120216.1_pt1 | contig 14653 bp, 14 predicted proteins | sample 811151 | NCBI WGS metagenome assembly MDTA01 (sample SAMN05326648, study PRJNA326480) | marine metagenome | isolation source: seawater | place: Indian Ocean: South | collected 2010 | reverse complement strand
TTTCTACTTTTGGTTTTTTACTATATGCATTAGCATATATGAATCTTATATACTTATCTAAGCCATGCCATTCAATATATTTGACTTTGTTTTTTTGTTGATCAACATTTCCATTGGTGATAACAAAAACATCTTTTGAATTACTTATTAATTTTAATAAAGATTCTTTGACACCATTATACAATTGTATTTTTTCTGTGTGTTTATGAACTCTTAGTATTTTTAAAATATCATCCATTATATCAATATTAAGATCAAAATTATTTAATAGTTTATTAAACAAACGATCTCTTCCTGAGCATTCAAATTCACTTATTAAAAAATTATAAATATTTTTTGAATTTATTTTAGTTTTATTAGAAATAAAAACTGCAATATGCTGATATCCTACTTTCAAATAGTCTAATTCATCATAAAGTGTATTGTCCAAATCAAAAATATAAAACTGATATTTTTTAGAAATATTCATTAAAGGTCAATAATTTTATCCGAAACACCTACCCCGCCCCAATATCTTATTAATTTTGCACCCCATTTTATTTTAAATTTTGGGATTTTTTCCCCCATTGCTTGCTTAATTGATGCATAAATAATATTTGCATTTGCTAAAGTTGCAAGTATCATAGATCCCTGTACTCTAGGGTTAGATTCAAGTATTTTGGGTATACCATTTTGGTCAAGCTTAAACTGAAACCCATAACAATTCTTAAGATTTAACTCTTCAGAAATAAGTTGACAATACTTTATTATATTATCATGTTTTTTTACTTCTCCAAAAAAAGTTATTCCTGATTTTATTTTATGTCTTATTCTAGGAATAACAACTATTTGATTATTCGATCTAAATACATCTACAGTATATTCATCTCCTGGCAAATACTCAGTAACAATTAAATCAGGAAATTTATGTCCTAAAATTTGTTTTAAATCATTTAATGTCAAATACAAAGAATTAGGTTTTTCATTATAAAAAAGATCTTTTCTATTAATTTTTTCAGAAATAATCCTAACCCCTCTCATACCATTTGAAACTGGAGGCTTTACAACAAAATTTTTAGCTGGCCATCCTAAATTTTCAGCACATTTAACTAATTTATCAAAAGTATTTACTTTGTAAAAAGATCCAACAGGCACTCCAATTTTCTGACATACATTCATTAAATGAAATTTGTCATTTGCAATATTTATTGAATTTTGAGAAGCAATGACAATTTGTGTTTTAATTTTTTTAAACATTAAAACATTTTTAGACAATAATTCTAATTCAAATGTATTTTGAGGTAAAATAACATCAACTTTTTCATCTTTACAGATTGAAAACAAGGATTTTAAATACAATTCTTTCGATTTTGAAGGGGGTATTACAAAAAATTTATCGCATAAAAATTTACCAACTGCATTTGAATCAATATCAGTTCCAATTAAAATTACTTTTCTTCTATCGAAATTATTTCTTAAAGAATAAATTGTCCCTTTTATTCCTGGTGCCCCAGATCCAGTAATTAAAATATTTATTGAATTTAATTTATCCATCTTACAACCTCAAAAGATTCTGCATAATCTGAATTTATTTGAATAGCTCTAGTTTTTGCAAAGCCCAAAATAAAATTTTTATCAAAATAATTTCTTTCTTTAATAATTTGAGATTTATAACATTGCAATAAATCTTGCTTTAACTCAATATGTTTTTTGTCTAACTTTTCAAAAAATTGAGTTCTAAAAACAATATTATTCCAAGGAAGCTCATAACTTAAAATTGAAGCATGACTTTTAAAGGCTCTAACCATTTCATTTGCTACAACAACATGATCTTGATGAAAATCATTTAATGATGGACCAATTACTAGTTCTGGATTAAAAGAGTTTCTAACTTTAATTAAAATTTCAAGAATTTCTTGCCTCTTTTCATGAAGTTTTCTTACATGAAATTTGTTAATCATAATTTGATTGTTTGGAATATTAAGTTTATTAATAACATCTAAAAATTCTTTTTCTAATGTGTCTTTTGGCATGCCTTTTGGCAGGGATTCTTCTGCAGTTGAAAAAACAATCCAGTATATTTCTCTACCTTCATCTAAATATTTAGATATAGTACCACCAGCACCTAACTCAGCATCATCTGTATGAGGAGAAAGAATTAGAACTTTATTCTTTTTCATTTTATTAATTCTTTATATAATAATTCAGGAAAATCGTCTATATATTCTAAAAAAATTATTTTTCTTTTATTCCATTTATTTTTCAAATCTTTGTCATTTAACAATTCAATTAGTTTTAAATATAGATCATTAAAATTATCAAAATAATGTTGTAAAGCAAATTTAGTTTTTAATTCTACATGAACCCCACAAAGTTTAGCCAAATTATTTAATAAAATATTTGGAACTCCCAAAACAGCAGCTTCTGTTGCCATAGTACCACTGTCTGTAATAACTATTTTAGCATAATTAATATAGTGTACAATGTCTTGAGGGTTAATTTTTAGTTTATATTTTTCATACTTCTTATTAATATTACGTTCAGCAGAAATTACAACTTTTCCTTTTTTTAATAAAAGTTGCATAATTTTATCAAGATATTCATCATTAATTCCTTGATTAGAAAAGTCATCATGAACTGCATCTAATTTTGCTATTCTTAAAAAAAAATAATCTTCCTTGATATTTACTTTTTCTTTATTGGGAACGAAATATTTTGGGACTAAGTGTGCAATAGCTTTATTTCCTTTAAATGAAATTTTTTTATAATTAAATTTACCCATATCTGTTGAAGATGGTGAAATAATCTTATTTGTAAAAGGCAAAAGTAATTTTGCTAGCGATAGTGTTTTATAATCATTATCAACAAAAAAATAAGATTTTACATTAAATATATAACCTAAAACAACTAAAATATCATCTGTAATATACTTGTAATAACTTTTTTTATGAATTATAAAAGATAATAATTTAATTATTGTTAAAATAGCACTAAAAAATGCAACTAATTTTGAAGGTAAATATTTTATTTTTCTTCCTTTTAAAAATAAATTTTTGTAATCCCACCCCTCATTTTTAATTAAATCTTCTAAAACATCTTTTGAAATAATTAAAACATCAACAATATGCCCTTCATCTTTAAGTCTATTTATTGTGTTTCTAAATAAATAGTATTTTGCAGGATGTACAAAAAAAAATAAAAATGATTTATTCATTTTTCTGTGATTTTCTTACTTCATTTTGCATTAGAGATAAAGGCTTATATGGAAGAAAATATTTTACAAAAAAATTAACCAATTTTGAAAATTTGGTGGTTATTGGAAAATATGATGGGTAATCATAAAAAGTCATATTTTTAGAACTAAATATTTTATAAAACTCATCAAGATTTAGATCTAATTTCTTCATTACAAATTTTCTGTCTTTTTTTATCATCATAGAATCATAAGGAGATCTATTAATTTCCTGTAGAGCTTGTGTTCTTGAAATTTCACCGCTCATAACTAAAGCTGATAATGTAATTTTTCTTTTATCAATATTAAACTTATTTGGCAACCAATCAGCAATTGCAAACTTTGTAAAGCTATTTTCATGATGATGCCCTCCATAATATTTCCAATTATATTCTAGTTTTATAAATTCTTGAGCCTTTATTTTTTCATAAGGAAGATAATAATATGGTCTAAATGCTTTAATTTTTAAGAAAAATAAAAAATAAACCTCTTCCAAAAGAGAAATTATAGGAAAAGATTTAATTTTCTTAGAACCAAATTTATTGTTGATATATCTTATTTGTCTTGCATCACAATGAGTCCATTCATTAGGTTGAAATCCTTCAGATCTAAAATCACTACCATGAAAAATATATTTAACTCCTTCTTTTTTTGCTTGTTTATATAATAACGCTTTTATTGCATGATCAGTAGGTCCATCTATCCAAGGGAGTCCCGCTTTCATATAAGATTTCATTATATCCTTCATTTCTTCATAATCTACAACATATGTTTCAAGATCTATATTTAAAATAGAGGTTATAGATTTTATATTTTGAATGGCAATTTCGGAACTCCATCCATTGTCAAAAGTAACAGCAAGTGGACGAAGATCATACTCCTTAACTAATAAATGAAGAAGATAAGTACTATCAGTTCCTCCACTAATTCCAACTATGCAATCATATTTCTTTTTTTTGCCATCAGATTTAACTTTTTGAACAATTGATTTCCATTTTGACAAACTACTATCGTTTCTTGGATAATAATCAAGCATTTTTTTAAATAATTTACTATAATTTGATTCACTTTTATCATCAAATTTTATACCAGGTATGGAAGAATCCCAAATTCCGTTTTTACAAATCATATATTAAAAGTTTTATATATTTCTTCTTTTGTAGGATAGTTAATCAACACCGCATTTCTTGAGCCATGATAAACAAAAAAACTACCTGCTGCTGCTGCATTTGCCTTTCCAATATTAATAGCTTCTTTCATATGTTCCATTTGCCCACAACCACCTAAAGCTATAACTGGAGCAAATGCTTTTTTACTTACATAACTTATAAGTTCTAAATTATATCCTTTCATGAGCCCATCATTATTTATTGATTGAATTATAATTTCACCTACTTGCAAGGCATTAATTTTATCCAATAATTTATCAAGTTTAATTTTTACTTTATTTATACCAGAATTTTTATATACATTGTTTTTGTTAAAAAATCCATCTTTCACATCTATACATGCTACTATACTTTGTGATCCATATTTAGCAACTATTTGCTTAATAAAATTGAAATTTTCATGAATGGAAGTGTTTATAACAACTTTCTCGGCACCATATTTCAAAATTTTATCAACTTGATCAATTGATTTTATACCACCTCCAACAGCAAAAGGCATAAAAGCTTCATCACCAATTTTTTTAACAAGATCTAAATTAATAGAAGATTTTTTTTTATTTGCCATGATATCTAAAAAAACTAATTCATCAGCCTTGAGATCATTAAACAATCTTACTGCATTAATTGGGTCACCAATATATTTTGCTTTTTTCTTATTAAATAAAATGGTTTTTACAAGCCCTTCATCTTTAAGTAATAAAACTGGTATTATTCTAGGTCTAGTCATTTTATTTTAGCAAAATTATCCAACAATATTAGTCCTGGCTCATAACTCTTTTCAGGATGAAATTGAACTCCAAATATATTATCGTATGCAAAGCCAGCAACAAAATCATTTCCATAATTAGTAACAAAAATATTCATTTTATTATCGAAAGTTTCAACATAATACGAATGAACATAATAAAATTCATCAGAAAGCTTAATACCCTTATTTAATTGATTTTCAAAAAGAAATTTAGACTTACTCCATCCAATATTTGGTATTTTATAATCAACTTTAAATTTTTTAGTGACTGCATTTATCCATCCAAAACCATCAACATTTCCCTCCTCGCTAGATTTTGTCATTAATTGCATACCTAAGCAAATACCTAAAATAGGTTTATTTTCATTAAGAACTAAATTATCAAGCTTACTTTTTAATCCTAGTTCATTGATATTACTCATTGCATGTTGAAAATTACCAACTCCAGGAAGAACTAATCTTGAAGCACTATTTATGTCTTCAAATTTATTTGAAATTATAGAGTGATGACCAATTCTATCAAACGATTTTTGAATAGAACGTAGATTTCCTAAACCATAATCAACTATAACTATCATCTTTTATATTTATTAATTAAATCAATAAAAAATTCATTATTGTCCTTAGAGGATAAAGTTTGAGCATATTTATGAGTTTGATTTTTATAATAATTTAATTTATCAATAGAAGTTTCTGAAATTTTATCAGCTAAACTTTTAGGACTCCATGAGCTAGAGATAATTCCTAAATCATATTTTTTCACATATTTTGACATTTCTATATCTGGACCTATTGCAATGGCAATTCGAGATTGAATAAATTCAAAAAATTTGTTTCCTAAACCATATTTTAAATTAAAATTAGATGGAGGAATAAAATGTATTCCAATATCATAATTATTTGTAAAATCAACCAAATCTTCTCTTTTTACAGGAGGAATAAAACGAATATTTAACTTTCTGGATGCAAATTTTAATTTTTCTAAATACATTTTAGACATACTAGTATTAGTTAGCATAAATGTCAATTCGTATAATTTATTGTCTAAATACTTCATCATTTCAATTAATAATTCTAATTTTCTTGACGAGTTAGCAATTCCATGATGAATTAATTTTATTTTTGAAGTATTAATTTTTCTTGGTTGCAAATTTTCATAAAATTTACATGCATTAGTAATTAAAAAGGTTTCTTTCTTAAATTCTTTTTTGTAAGCATTTACTATACCAGGAGAAACCGTGATAATCTTATTAACTTTTGGAATATATTTTTCACATAGAAAAGTATAATATTTTTTTATAAAAAATCTCCAAAGAAAATTATCATCAAAATTTTTAGGAGAATATTCGTGAGCATCAAGAATAACTGGCGATTTTTTTGCAATTGAAAGTGCTAGGGGTAACAATCGAACTTCGTGCACAATAACTAAATCAAAATGATAATTTACTAATTTTTTTAAAACCTTTTTTTTATGTATATCAAAATTATATCTTAAATATAAATTTAATTTCAATAATATTAGTCTAAAAAGCTCAATAAGAAAATTATTTTTCTTCAAAAGGGTAAATTCATCTTCTAATCCCGAGGGACCACCGCCAACAGTATGAAGATAATTATCTCTATGTAATAAAGATATCTGCCTAAAAGGTCTGGGATCTTTTTTTAAGCTAGGATATGCTATTAAAAGTATCTTCATTAATATTTGAAGGTATAATTAGATTAATAAATAGAAAAGACATCCATAACGGATGAAGAGTAAGTGTAGTTGCAATGTAAATAACTAAAAAAATAAAACTTATAAAAAAAACACCCTTCATCTTAAAAAAACTAGTTATGGATTTAAAGAAATTAAAATGAGATATTACATAAAAGAAAAAACCAAATAATCCCCAAGTTGCTAACAAATCAGAAAAACCATTGACTCTAATTAATTTAATCCATGGATTTTGTGTTCTTTCATTTTTATTTACACCATATCCCAAAATAGGTCGTTTATAAAAATCATTAATATCTACCAGGAAAGAACCAACTCTACCTAAAGAAATTATTTCTTGACCAAAATCTCTTGTTGTACTAGTTAGCATTTCATGTTCATCACTTAAAGTAAGCTCATATTTTATCTTATCATACATGAAGTCAAGTCTAGAAATAGATATAATTACAAATGGAATTAAAATTAACAAAAATACTTTATTACGTAGATTTGAATTATATAAAACAAATAATGGAATAATAACAAAACAAATAAAATAGCCCACAGTAGAATATGTAGTAATTACAGCTGTGAGTAAAACTATATTCCGTTTACTTAAAAATTTATTTTTACTTAATAATATGTTAAACACAATTGATAAGGACAAAATGTTAGCAAATCCTTTCGGCTCCCACATAAATCCTGAGTTTCTTAGTTGACCAGCATATCCTTCAATAGTAAATAAAATGTTATTTGCCAAAATATCATTCCTATAATTTAAAAAATAAATTTTTCTTTGAAAAAAAGAAACTATTTCAAAAGCTAAATCATAATTAATTATTTGCAATAAATAAAAAGGCAAGCTAATTAATGCGCCATAATAAACTAAATTTCCAAAATGTTTAAAAAAAGAAAAGCTAATAACTCTTATTGAAATATATGCATAAAGGAATTTTAAATACACATAGCCAGAAAGATATAAATCATATGTATCAAAAGAAACAAAATAAAAAATATTTATAATAAAATATACAATAGTAAAATACACATAATATGAAGAGAATTTTAACTTTCTTTTATTAAATATAAAAGAAACATAAATTAAAAAAAGAATTGTAGTAACTGGAGAAATTGCGATTATAGATGCCTGGGTACTTTTTAAAATTAGTAAAAAAGTAACAATAAGATTTTCCTTATTTACTTTGTTATAAATATCAGCATTAACCATTTCCTAATGAGGATTTATAAATTATTAAAAAATATATTATGTACATAAATGAATATGATATTGCAAATGAGGACACAGCTAAATCAACTGAGTCATAATGCACGCCAAAATAAATTGCAGAGGTAGTAATAAATAATAAACATATTTGCCAATATAAATTAATATTTTGCTTTCCAGCAATATATAAAGTATATGATAAAGGACTAACAGAAAACTGTAAAAAAAACATTGGTAAAAGATATTTAGCATATATACCAGAATCTATCCATTCACTTCCAAAAACAAATGAAAATAATGAAGGAGCAGAAAACCATAATATTAGAGTTGGAACTATTCCAATTAGAAACAAAACTTGAAAAGTTGATTTAAAAATTTCTTTACAGTTTCCTTTTTTATTATAATCTTCAGATGCTTTTTGCTTGTATACTTCTAAGGTTGAACTTGATATTAGTTTTATTGGCACTGCTAAAACCTTTTGTGTTAAAGAAAAAAAACCTACTACAGCATCACCAAAAAAATATGAAAATAAAATTATTGGGTTCTGACTTGTATATGTGCTAATTAAATCAGAGGGTAATGAAAATTTTGGAAAATCTTTATAAATCCAAAGCTGACTAAAGGAGTTTTTTTTATTGAATTCTTGCTTCTTGATTGACAAATAAAGATATAATGACTCAATAATTTGAGCAATGAAATTTGCAACTAAAAAAACTAAAATATTATTAAAAAAATAACCTCCTAAAATCAATAAACATGATAAGACAAATGATTTTAAAATTGCACCATTTGAAATTCTTTGAAATTTCTTTGTTCTAACTAACCATGATCTATATATAAAAAATATAGAATTAATCAACACAAAAAAAGGAAGTATATATATCCATTTATTTATTAGTTGGTTATCTAATAATGCAATAAAAAAATCATCAAAGAAAAATATAAAACAAAAAATTAAGGCTGTGAAAAAAAATAAAATTCTAATTGTAATTTGCATTATATCATAAGCATCATTATCTTTTTTAGGTAAAACAAAAGAATGTTCGTATCTTAAAGTTGATAAAACAACCAAAATACTTGTTATTGACATAAAGAAAGCAAAAGCACCAAAATATTCTGGAGGAAATAATCTAGTTAAAACAGGTGTTGATACCAAAAGTATTAGCTGAGAAAAAAAAACTCCTGTCATCATAGAAAAAATGTTTCTTAAGTAGGAATTACTAAATAAATTATTTAGCAAAGTTTTCACCTTAGAAAAGGATGTTTAGGTATTTTCAAATTAGCAAAAGGATGATAATCACCTTTTAAACCTATAGGGAGAGCATTTCTGATCTGATAAGCAGTTTCAATTGATGGTTCAGTGTCATCAAGGCTAAATCCTTTACCATCTATAATATTTTCATATACTTTTGTGTGTAAATCTGTAAATCCTTCGCTAAATTCAAATTCTTCACTATCAATCGTTATTGATCTAAAAGTTCTTTTACCTTGTTTTTTTATTTTTTCAGGAAGTGTTTCGGAATTAATTGACAGAAACCATCTTACTCGTGCGTTTTCAAGTTCTAAAATTCCGGACGCTCTATCATGTGATCTAATATTTATAATGTTTTTTTGAACTTTTCCAAAAATATAGATAAGCATGTCAAAAAAGTGTATTCCAATATTGGTTGCAATACCTCCTGATTTTTTCGGGTCTCCCTTCCAAGAAGTATAATACCAATTTCCTCTTGACGTTATATAGGTTAAATCAATATCATATTTTGTTTTTTTATTTGAAGAAACTATTTTTTCTTTTAGTTTAACTACTGAATCATGTAATCTTAATTGTAATGTATTATAAATTTTTTTTCCTGAAGATTCTTCAATTAATTTTAAAGCCTGGAGATTCCAAGGATTAAGTACTAAAGGTTTTTCACAGATAGCATTAGCACCCCATCTTAATGACATTCTAATATGAGAATCATGAAAATAATTTGGAGTACAAATACTTACATAATCTAAATTAATTGAATTTTGATATTTTAATTTTTCAATATGTCTATCAAAACGTTCAATTTCATTAAAAAAATCCGTATTTGGAAAATAACTATCTAGAACACCAACACTATCACTAATATCAAAAGCAACAATCAAATTATTATTTGTTTTTTTAATTGCCTCAATATGTCTTGGAGCAATATATCCAGAAGCTCCCATTATTGCAAAATTTTTATTCATTATAATATTACTTTAGTTACATTATTGTTTTTTAGCTTATATTTTTGCTTTGATTCTACACATTCAGCAAAACCATCACTATCAAAAAATAGTTTATGACCATATTCACTTATCCAACCTACTTGTTTTGCTGGATTACCTACAACTAAAGAATATGGTTTAATACTTTTAGTAACTACAGCTCCAGCTCCAATTAAAGAAAATTTACCAATATTGTTGCCGCATACAATAGTTGCATTGGCACCAATTGATGCTCCTTCACCAACATTTGTTTTTAAATATGATCCTTTTCTTATAATTGCACTTCTTGGATTTATTATATTAGTAAAAACCATTGAAGGGCCTAAAAAAACATTATCCTCACAAATAACTCCTGTATATATAGAAACATTATTTTGAACTTTCACATTATTACCAAGTATAACCTCAGGTGATACAACTACATTTTGTCCAATATTACAATTTCTTCCAATTATAGAGTTTTGCATTATATGCGAAAAATGCCAAATTTTTGTTCCTTCACCTATTTTGCAAGGACTATCAATTATTGAAGTTTCATGAACAAAGTATTTTTTTTCCATAACTTAATTAAAAAAATATTTAATCTTATCAATAATATAATCTTGATGAGAATTTTCAATTTCTGTATGTATTGGTAGAGACAAAACTTTGTTACACAAATCATCAACATTTTTAATACAAAAATCACTTTTTACATATTGTGTATATGCCTTTTGTCTATATAGAGGAACTGGATAATATATCATTGCTGGAATATTATTTGATAAGAGAAATGATTGTAACTCATCTCTTCTTGAATTAACTTGAATTGTATATTGATGAAAAACATGACTTGAAAATTTTGATCTGTATGGTAATTTAATTTCATTTATATCACACAATTCATTATCATAAATTTTTGCCATTTTATTTCTAGATAAAATATAATCATCAAGATATTTTAGCTTAACAGATAAAATAGATGCTTGAATTGAGTCAAGTCTAGAGTTACAGCCAACAACTTGATGATAATATTTTTTCAATTGACCATGATTTGCAATCATTTTGATTTTTTTTGCTAAAATCTCATTATTTGTTATGATTGCACCACCATCCCCAAAACATCCTAAATTTTTTGAGGGAAAGAATGAAACAGTTCCAATATCTCCAATAGTTCCAGTTTTGATTTTAGAATCATTTAAAAAACAGTCAGCTCCTACTGATTGAGCATTATCTTCAATAATATAAAGATTATAACTTTTTGCTAATTCTACAATTTCTTTCATTTGACAAGATTGACCAAACAAATGAACTGGTACTATCACTTTTGTTTTTTTTGTTATTAATGGTTCTATATTTTCTTTTGTTACATTAAAAGTTTGACTATCAACATCACACATAACTGGTGTTAAGCCTAATAAAGCAATTACTTCAGCAGTTGCTACATAGGTAAATGCAGGACATATAATTTCATCACCTGGCTTTAAATCTAATGACATTAATGCAATTTGTAGAGCATCTGTTCCATTGGCACAAGGAATAACATATTTAGCATTCAAATAGTTTTTAAACTCAATGGAAAATTTTTCAACTTGAGGACCATTTATATAATTAGTGGAGGACATACAGTCTAAAACAGCACTATCAATTTCTTCTTTAATCTTAAAATATTGACCATAAAGATCAACCATTGGAATTTTTTTCATACTACATTCTTAAATCAACAATTTTTCTATCTAAAAAACACTTTAAATCAAAAATAATTGATTGTTTATTTTTCAAAAGTTTTCTAACATCTAATTTCTTAAAGTCATTATGTGCAACTGCAAGGACTATTGCATCATAAAGTGAGAAACTATTAATTAAATCTATTGAGAATTCTGTTTTAACTTCTTTTACATCAGCGTGTGCGTCATAAACATCTACATCCATCTCTAAATCTAATAATTCATTATATACATCAATGACTTTAGTGTTTCTTATGTCAGGACAATTTTCCTTAAAAGTAATTCCTAAAATAAGCACTTTAGATTTTTTGATATTTATATTATTATTAATCATTTTCTTCATTAATTTATTTGCAACGAAGACACTCATATTTTCATTTACTCTTCTCCCACTTAAAATAACTTCAGGATAATAGCCTAAACTTTCAGCTTTATGAGCTAAATAATATGGATCAACACCAATACAATGACCCCCTACTAATCCTGGTTTAAAATGCAAAAAATTCCATTTTGTTGAAGCAGCTTCCAAAACATCATTAGTATCAATCCCAATTCTATCAAAAATTAAAGATAATTCATTTACGAAAGAAATATTTAAATCTCTTTGAGCATTTTCTATTGCCTTACTTGCTTCTGCTACTTTAATAGATGATGCCAAAAATGTACCAGCTTCAATTATAGATTTGTATAAATCATCAACAAATTTTGCAATCTGAGGATTAGAGCCAGAAGTAACCTTTTTGATTTTTGTCAGTGTATTAATTTTATCTCCTGGATTTATTCTTTCAGGTGAATAACCACAATAAAAATCTATATTATACTTTAAATTACTAGCTTTTTCAAGTTCTGGAATACATTCATCTTCAGTACATCCAGGATAGACAGTACTTTCAAAAATAACAATATCATCTTTTTTAAGTATACTTCCAATCATTCTACTTGCATTCAAAATTGGTTTTAAATTAGGCACTTTATATTTATCAATATCAGTTGGAACTGTCACAATATAAATATTACAATCTCGTATTTGATTTATATCAGAAGTAATTGATAAATATTTTGAATTTTTTAATTCTTTTGAATTACATTCTTTAGTTACATCAATTCCTTTTTTAAGTTGTGATATTCTTTCATGATTTATATCATATCCAGAAGTATTATATTTCTTACCGAATTCAACTGCTAAAGGTAATCCAACATACCCCAGTCCAATCACTCCTATTTTTTTAACTTTCATTTGAGTTTATTTTTAATAAATGTTTGACTATTCTTGATGAAGCCTTACCATCCCAAAATTTTGGAACCCCACCTTTTTTCCATGTTTTACTTATTATTTTATTTAAATACATTGGTATATTTTCAGGATTTGTACCAATTATTTCATTTGTACCAATAGTAACAGTTTCGGGTCTTTCAGTACTGTCCCTTAATGTGATACAAGGAATATTCATAATGGTTGTTTCTTCAGAAATACCACCTGAATCTGTTATAACAGCTAAACTATTTTTAACCAAAAAATTAAATTCTAAATATGGTAAAGGAGATATAACATGAAGATTACTATAATTTAAATTTAATTTTTCATAAATTGTTTTTGTTCTTGGGTGCATAGGAAAAATAATTTTTAAATTATCCGAACTGTTAACAATCTTATCAAGTAATTCTTTTAATCTTGTTTTATTATCAACATTAGATGGTCTATGCAAAGTAATTACTAAAAATTCTTTTTTTTGCAGAGATAACTTTTGCCAAATCTTAGGTTTGATTAATCTGTTTATATTTTTCAATAGTGTATCAATCATTGTATTTCCTACAAAAATTATTTTTTCTTTATTTATACCCATACTGATTAAATTTTGATTTGCTTTTTCTGATGTTGTATAAAAGTAATTAGAAATACTATCCGTTACAATTCTATTTATTTCTTCAGGCATGCTCCAATCGTCACTTCTTATTCCTCCTTCAACATGAGCAACTTTTATTTTTAATTTCTGTGCAGTAATCGCGCATGCCATAGTTGAGGTTACATCACCAACAACCAAAACTAAATCAGAGGGATATTGCATTAGCTCCTTTTCAAATTTTAACATTATACATGATGTTATTTCAGCCTGAGTCCCTCCGGAACAATTTAAATTTATGTCGGGTGAAGGTATCATTAAATCATTAAAAAAAGATTTTGACATATTTTTATCATAATGTTGACCCGTATGTACTAATCTGTATTTCAATTTATTTAGAGAAAAATTAACATTATTTATTTCATGAATTATTGGAGAAATTTTCATGAAATTTGGTCTGGCACCAGCTACAATTGTAATTAACATATATTCATTTTTTTATAGATATATGCAGATTTTAATGCATCATCAATAGTTCTATTTGGCACCCAATCAAGTTTATTTTTAATTCTATCTACATTACAATAATATTTATCAATATCTCCTTTTCTTCTTGGGCCAATTAAATATTTTATCTTTTTGTTATTAACTTTTTCAAAATTATTTATTATATCAAAAACACTTAGACCCACTCCAGTTCCTACATTAAAAACATGACTTCCAGCATTTAAAAACAAATAATCTAATGCTTTTACGTGTGCATTTGCTAAATCAATAACATGAAGATAGTCTCTAATACAAGTACCATCATCAGTAGAATAA
>MDTA01155651.1_pt1 | contig 14657 bp, 8 predicted proteins | sample 811151 | NCBI WGS metagenome assembly MDTA01 (sample SAMN05326648, study PRJNA326480) | marine metagenome | isolation source: seawater | place: Indian Ocean: South | collected 2010 | reverse complement strand
GACAAATTAGACCAGTATTTCACCTCCGTCCGGGAGTTTGAAAAGAGAATCGAACAATCATCCCTTTGGTTGGACAGGGAAAAACCAAAAACCGGTTACTCCCTACCCCGGGGAGCCGATTCACTCACACTGAATGAAAAGACACCCCTCTTTTACGACCTGATGGCTCTTGCTTTGCAAACGGACTCAACCCGTGTAATTAGCTTAGCTTTTACCAACCTGGGGAAAGCAAACGGCGGATTACCCGGGGTCAACCAAGGCTACCACACTCTTTCCCACCATGGACAGGTGCAAGCGGCCATTGACGAACTTTCGATCATTGAAACCTTTCATGTCGCACAGTTTTCCCGATTTATTGGCAAACTGAAACAAGTCATCGAACCGAATGGAAAAACGCTACTCGACAGCACCATGAGCTTATTGGGTAGTGGGATGAGCAACGCCAACTCTCATAGCAACCGTGACCTTCCGGTTCTTTTGGCAGGCGGGGGCTTCAAGCATGGACAACACCTTCACTTTGCCCGGAATGGAAAACAATCCACCCCACTTTGCAATCTTTACCTCTCCATGTTGCAAAACTTTGGACTCGAGGTTGACCACTTCAACACTTCCAACGGCACACTTACAGGGCTAGAAATCACAAGTTAATTTTCAACAAGCCGTGATTCCTCGATTTCGCTTCCTAATTACAGCTCTGTTCCTTGCGGGTACGATACAAGGATTTGGCAAACTAGTGGAGATGAATGGAGCCGTCTTCCAGTACCTCCAAAATTATTGCATTCAATGCCATGGTCCGGAGGAAGAGAAAGGAGATCGAAGTTTTCATCAGTTATCCGCTAAGCTTTCCGGAAAACAAGTGATCGATCTCAGCAAGGAAACGAAAGTCCATCTTCTGCAAGATATTCTCGATCAGCTTAACTTGGGGGAGATGCCCCCAAAGAAAAAGGATATTCGACAACCCCAGACCCCTGAAACCCAAAAGGTGATTTCATGGCTTACGAAAACCCTGCTTGAGTTTGAAAAAGAAAAAGGGCCGCAGCAAACCGTACTTCGCAGGTTGAATCGTCGGGAATACCGGAACTCTTTGGAAGACCTTCTCGGCTTAAACTCGCTTCCCTTTGATTTCACTCAGGATTTTCCATCTGATGAAAAAGAGCATGGCTTCACCAACATTGGCGACCATCTGACTCTTTCCGATCAGCATCTGGACGCATACCTGCAAGCAGCCGACCGATACCTGCGTATGGCCTTTCGGTTCGAAGATAAAATTACTCCTCAAAATCAGGTCATCCGCCCCGAAGACTGGGGCTATCCGAGCAGGCAGGAAAAAACTCCCTGGATGTACCGGGTCTATCAACCCAATCAGTATCTCGATTTCGCTGCGGGGAAGAAGCAGCTCTCCGACCACTTTGACCTGGGCACCTTCCCTCATACCTGGTACAGGCGAACCAAGGGCATTCAAGTTTCGGGCTACTATAAAATTTCTCTAACCGCCGAAGCGGTCCGACGGTTGTCCCATCCTTATGACCCCAAAATGATCCCCGCCGACCTTGCTTCGCCGATGCAAATTGCCCTTTTTGTTTCAAGGGGAGGAGCAGGCATAGGTTCGGACTCGGTGAAATCAAGAGCTAAAATCGGACATTGGGATTTAACGGATCACAAACCTAAAAAATACGAAGTGACCGTCTGGATGGACAAACGGGATGTTCCCTTTCTGAACTGGGACAATGGTCCCGGGCCCTCAGATTACTGGATGCGGGACATCTGCAAGAAATACCACACCGACATTGAATTTCGGGGAAAACAGGGTTCCCATGCTTGGCATGTCATTGGCAAAGATTTGGTTCCGGGGCGTATTGTCTCAGATGTTTGGAGGGGGCCGGTCATCCGGTTGCATGATTTCAGGATGTACGGTCCGCTCCCTCAAACATTTAACTCCAAGGCTCACAATGTATTTCTCGATGGAGAACGGGATCTTTCAAATGTTGACCTGGAATTGGCTTTTTCTCGCTTTGCCCGTAGAGCTTTTCGACGCCCGATTTCGAAGTCGGAGATCAAGCCTTATTTGGACATCGAAAAGAATGCCCGTGTCCAACTCGGCCGCAACCGTGAGGAAGCCTTCTTTCTCACCCTCAAGGCGATGTTGGTTTCGCCCGATTTTCTTTATCTTAAAGAAAAAAAATCCGAAGATGAGCGTTTGGCTCCTTTCGAAATTGCCAACCGTCTCTCCTATTTTCTTTGGTCCTCCTTACCCGATAACGAACTTTTTCTGACGGCGAAGGAAAAGAAAACCGAAAGCCGAGCGATTCTAAAGCAGCAGGTGGAGCGGCTATTGGAGGATCCACGTAGCAAGTCCTTTGTACGAGGCTTTGCGGATTCATGGCTTCGGTTGGACAAGTTGGGCACCATGCCCCCGGCCTCGTTAAAGTTTCAGGAATTCTACAGATATGGATTAAAAGAGGCCATGCTTGAGGAAACGCACCGCTTTTTAGCTCATGCCATTGAAGAAAATATACCTCTGACCGACTTCATTCATTCAGAATACGGATTCCTCAATCAGGATCTCGCCCGCCACTATGGCATAGAGGGAATCGAAGGCATTCATTTTAGAAAGGTATCTTTTCCGGAAGACAGTGTGAGGGGCGGGCTGCTTGGTCAGGCAAGCATCCTCACCCTCACTGCGAATGGAGTGGACACTTCTCCTGTGATTCGAGGGATTTGGGTTCTGGAAAGCCTGCTCGGCACTCCTCCCTCCCCTCCTCCCCCCGATGTGGAATCCATTGACCCGGATGTCCGTGGAGCCCAGACCGTCAAAGATCTCTTGGAAAAGCACCGTTCAGTTCAAGCCTGCGCGGACTGCCATGCAAAAATCGATCCCTACGGATTTCCTCTCGAATATTTCGATCCGGTCGGTGGTTACCGACCCACTTACTACCGGTCCCGCTTTTGGAAAAACTCCACGCAAACCACCCAACTTTTCCCAAGTAAACCGATTGACGGGTCTGCCACGCTGATCACTGGAGAAAAACTTTGGGGGCCGCGTAGCCTGAAGCAGGCTCTCCTTTCAAAAAAGAAGTTGCTTGCTCAAAATCTTGCCTTGCAGCTTCTCACTTATGGAACCGGACGAACCGGAAGCATCCGGGACAAGACTCAAGCCAGGGAAATCGCTGAATCCGTGATTACCAACGGTTTCGGCTTTCGTGACCTGATCATCAAGGTTGCCACAAGCGAGGCCTTTGCCAGAAAATAAGATTCTCTTTTCTGCGCTTTGCTATCGAGCTGATCCCTTACATGGGCTAAGAGATAATAAATAAAAAACTTTGCCATGCTTAAGACATTCCTCCTCCTTGGTTTGATTGCTCCATTAGGTGCAAAAAACACTTTCACGCCGATCAGTGATCCGCAACAACTCCCGAAGTCCGCACTTGAACTCTGGCGAGCTTATGATGCACGGGCCGAAGACCTCGAAGTGGAAATCATTGAAGAATGGAAAACCGACGAAGTCACCACGCGTTACCTGACCTACAAGGTTGGCCGCTTCAAGGGTGCGGACTCCCGCGTAGCTGCCTATTACTCGTTTCCCAATAAACCAGGCAAACACCCGGCATTTGTCTGGTCTCACGGTGGCGGTCAGCGGGCCGAGCGTAACCGAAGCGTTTATTTTGCAAAACAAGGATTTGCTAACATCGATATTAATTGGCTTGGGCGACCCATAAAGGAAAACATTGAAGCCAATACCGACTGGGGGAAAGTGGATCCTACCCAAGGTCCGAGATTCTACTCAAAAGCGTTGCGCAAGGGATGGAAGGTTAACCTGCAGCCCGATGAATTTTCGATCGACCCGATTCCCAGCCCCCGCAACTCCAACTGGATTCTCCTTTCGATGGCAGGTCGGCGGGCAATCACCTTCCTGGAGAAACAAGCCGAGGTCAAAGCCGATAAAATCGGGTTCACGGGCTTTTCCATGGGCGGAATGATTACTGCCATCACCGCGATTGACCCAAGACTCAAAGCAGTAGCTCCTTTTGTTGGTGGAACTGCATTCAAATATGTGGATTTTCCCGGAGGGATCGTCGGAAGCAGCAAGCGTCCTCAATTTAAAAATCTCGAAATGTACAAGAAGGTCATCGATCCCGTAGCTTGCTGGCCTTATGTCAAATGCCCGGTCGCCTTCATTACCTCTTCCAACGATTTCCACTCCACCTTCGAAAGAATCTATCGGTCAATGGATTTGCTTTCACATAACGATTGGAGAGTATCCTCCAATGTGCACTATAACCATGGTCCAGGAGCTGAAGAATGGTCCCTGCTCAACCTTTGGTTTAAGAAATATTTGGGGGATGAACAGATTGTAATCCCGGAAACTCCACCATCCAACTTTGCCATCGATAAAGGAATGGCGACCTTCTCGTTATCTCCGAAAGCGGTCGATCGCCTTGCTGGAGTCAAAATCTACTACAGCTACGATCCAAATTCCCGCACCCGTTTCTGGCATTTGGCCAAGGCTACAAAAACGAACCACACTTGGAAAACAGATATTCCTGTATACCCCAAGCTTCCGCTCTATGTTTTTGGGCATTGCCGTTACAAGTTGGATCAGGAGATGACTTTACAAGTTGGCAGTTCCAGAACTTTCTCCATCAATTCAAAAGAAGCGATTCATGAGCCAGAAGGTATAGATTTAAAAGAATTGTCCAAGCTGGCGGAGAACGGACTAATCGATGACTTTTCCAATGGAACCGCTGATTGGTCCAGCCGCAACGGAGACAGCATCACCACCTACAAACTACAGAGCCCGATGATTAACCGGTCCAACGATAAGGTCTTGGCTTTCACCATTGACCCACAGGGTCGCGATCATACCCTTCGCCTGCGCTTAGGTAGCTCCTTCCTTAGTCGCGAAAACAATCTCGGTAATTTCACCTACAACACCAAAATTTCCGGTAACGGGACGCAACAGGTTGTGGTCCACCGGAAGGATTTCAAAAGTGAAAAAGGAACGGAATTGGAGTGGGCCAAGGTGTCGACCTTTAACCTCACCTTGGTGGATCATCAAAAAAAGAAGGCGGTTCGACTCACGGATCCAGCCAGTCGTTCGATTCTCAAGAAAATTGAGCTGATTGACCGAAGCTAATTGCATTTCCATTCATGATTCTTGGTTGCCTTGAATGAAAGGGAAGGCAACTCTTGGAAGATGACACCCGTAAAGCCCTCACTTCTTTTCCTCGCATTTTTACTTTCGCTTTCTGGATTATCAGGAACAAAGCCTAACATTCTTTTCATCTTCACCGACGACCAGTCTCATCGCTCGGTCGGTTGTTACCCTGAATCACCCGATTGGGTAAGAACGCCCAACATCGATTCGCTGGCAGACAATGGGATTCGTTTTGCCAATTGCTACATGGGTTCGTGGTGTATGGGTTCAAGGGCCAGTTTGCTCACGGGACACCAGACTTATGGCGTTCAATCAATGCGCATGGAAGGGCCTTACCCGGGAAGCGAATACGAAAGCGAAAAATGTCCTTTTTGGCCGGCAGTTTTCAGGGAACGGGGATACCAGACGGCTCAAGTCGGAAAGTGGCATACGGGCACCGACAACGGTTTCGGACGCGATTGGGATTTTCAAAAGGTATGGAACCGCCCTGCCTTTCCCGAAAATTCCGGAAATTATTTTAAGGAACAACTCATCCAGACAAACGGAAAAAAAGCGGTGATGACCCAGGGCTATTCCACCGACAACTACACCCGGTGGGCTGAAGAATTCATTCGTGGCGATCACGGAAAGAAACAGGATCGCCCCTTTTATCTTTGGGTCTGTTACGGTGCAGTGCACGGACCATTCACCCCCGCACCCCGTCACCTCGAGGAATATCCCCAAGCAAAGGTACGGGTTCCCAAGGACATTTATCCGCCTCGAGCCGGAAAGCCCAAGTACTCTCGTGAAAAGGAACAATGGATTCCGGGAGAGTCAGGCCTTCCTGTTCTCAAATCCAAAAGCTTCTCCGGGCGCACGGTCAGTGGAAAGTTTATTCACGGCACCGACCTTCATTCTCTGGAAAGGCAATACAACCAGGGAGTCCTGGCGATTGACGAAGGAGTGGGCAAATTAATCAAGGCACTCAAGGAAACGGGTCAATATGAGAACACCCTGGTTGTCTTCGGTGCGGACCAAGGCATTGCCTGGGGGCAAAAGGGTTTCCAGATGAAGCTTGCCCCCTATGACGGGACCATACGGGGTCCGCTGATTATGAGCATGCCGGCTAAGTTTCCAAGGGGTAAAGTCTGTCCCAAACCCGTTGGTGGAACTGATCTGGTTCCCACTTTCTTCCGCCAAGCGGGCTTGACCCTTCCCTGGAAAATGCATGGACGCGACCTCACACCACTGCTTGAGGATCCCGAGCGGAAGGATTGGAAAAGCCCCCTTCTGCTTGCTCATACGGGAATGAGCTTTGGGGAGGATTGCGACGAAGTCATGGATATGAAGGATGATCCCATTTATCAAAAACAGAAGGTTCCCTGGTGGGTCTCCCTGCGAACCGACCGCTACAAATATATCCGTAATCTTTTGCCCGGGGAAACCGAGGAACTTTATGACATGAAAAAGGATCCGGAAGAACTGGTCAACCTTGCCATGAAAGAGGCAAACCTTCCCTTGCTTCGAAAATTTCGCCGGAGGGCAATCAACGAGCTCGAAAGAACGGACTGCAAATTTGCCAACAAAATGCCCCCGGTTCTCAAACCCTAAAGGTGTTTGTCGAACCAAGCCTCGATGTCGTCCACCATGGGTAGAAACCATGGATGACGGTTCCAACATCCATGTTTGCCTCCTTCGTAATGAGTAAGCAATTGGGCGGGCACGCCCAGCTTTTTCAGTTTCTCGATCGAAGGTTGTACTTTGGACGGATCTTCGAATCCGCCAAATTGGAAAAGAATGGGAGGGCTGCTCCCGTCGATATGGAGATGGGCATCAGCTAATTGATAAAGACCGGGCTTTTCCTTGACTGTCCCACCAAACAGGAAGATTGCATTGGCTAACGGATTCTTCGCCGTAAGCGAACGCTCCGCCACACTGCCGGTCGAAATTTCCATGGGCCCGGACATGACGACGGCCGCCTGAACGGCGGAGGAAACACCAGCATTGCCACCTTTTCCGTGCAAAGACTTGACCTTCGCAGTGGTGGCAAGTAATCCGGCAAGGTGAGCTCCTGCCGAGCCACCGACAACTCCAATTCTTTCGGGATCGACCCTATACTTATCGGCATGCGATCGGAGGTACCGGACCGAGGCATGACAGTCTTGAATATTGGCAGGGAAACGAGCCTCTTCTGCCAACCGGTAATCAATCGCCATGGAAACATATCCTCGCTTGGCCATTTCCAATCCCATGGCCCGGAATTTCATTTTATCCCCTTTTATCCATCCTCCTCCATGGATAATCAAAGCAGCAGGAAATGGCCCCTTGCCCTTGGGTATGAAAAGGTCGGCCAACATCTTTCGGGGGCCATATTCAGCATAGGTAAGGTCGAGCAATTGAGTCACACTTCCGGGGACTTGTACGCTTGGTTTATCTGGCATGGATTCGGGCCATTCAGCAGGAGGTTGAGAAGGAACCCCCGATACCTTCATGCGTTGAACATGAACCCCGCCAAAGCCAGTCAAATAAAGATCGCGTAATTGGGTGCCCCCGAAGGCACAATTCACCGCCCGCTCGGGACAAACGATTTTGTCAAGCAGCTTGCCCTTCGAGTTCCAAATCCAAATATCCTTGGGTCCCGCACAATAAACATTGCCGGCCCGATCCACGCACATTCCATCGGCTCCCTTGAGATCGGGCTGACCATCGTCCATTTTTGCGAAGAGCTTCTTTGCGTTCAACGCTCCATTCTTACCGACCCTGAAAGACAGGATTTTCTTCGGCACATATTCGGACACATAAAGGGATTTTTCGTCGGGGCTCAGGATTAACCCATTTGGGGTCTGTACCCCGGAGGCCACGGTTTGGGCTTCGCCCTGCGGAGAAACATAAACCACTTCACCAGGTCCGGTTAGGGTAAAATAAACCCCGCCCAAGCGATCGACAACCAAGTCATTGGGTTTCCGGCGTTTATCCTTCGACAAATCTTCCTGGTGAATGAGCGTCCATTGATTGTTCTGATCCAGGCAACGAATTGCACCTTCCCCATGATCAGCGAAGTAACTCTTCCCATGATTAAAGAAGCTCGCACTGAACCGCTTTTCTTGGGCAAGCACATTCCATTTATTTTGTTTGATAATGAAGCGCTTCAACACCTGTGCTTTTGGATCGGGAACTGTTAGGTACCATCCCTGCCAGGAAGGTCCGTCCGCCAACCCGAAGTCATCGGAAACCAGCGTGAGAGGTTCCGCCCGGTCCACCGGGGAGTTGCCTGCTAGTGCCATGGCGAAGCTAAATAAGTAGGGAAAGGGGTATTGAATAATCTTCATTTCCTTTGACTTGGTTTTGGTGAAGGCTTACCCGGACGTTTGAATGCATCGGTCATTGGAGAGGTTTCGAAGAATTTCCCACCTTCGACCAAACGGGGATCATTATGATCACTCAAGTAATTCATCAAGCGGGACCGAAGTTTTTTTACGGTTTTGGCATAAGCGGGATCTTGAGCGAGGTTGTTCATTTGGTCCGGATCCTTCTTCATATCATAGAGTTCCTCCCGTGGGCGCTTCCCGTAAGCATGCTCAAAGAAAGGTTTCACCTTGGGGTCCTTGCGGTTCGTAACGACCCAGGCCTTGGTTGGGCCGGCATCCTCGTCGGCCAAGGTCACGAAGGTTTGATTTTCCAACAGGGCATAACCTGGTTCTTTTGGAGTATCGAGAAGATACGGATCTCCAAGGGGCCAACGGTCCGGTTTGAAATTGATCACAAATTGAAAATCCTTGGTTCGAATCGCTCTTTGAGGATAGGGGAGGTATCCGGGGCGGGATGAAAAAACATGACGTTCCCTACCTGTGATTACGGCATCACGACTTGGATCCACTTGGCCATTTTTCTTCGACTTCAGTACTTTCCAAAAACTTTTGGCCGACATCACCTCCGGAACCTGGACCTTTCCCGCTTCAAGGAAAGTCGGGGCCAAGTCGGGAAGGCAGACGAAATCATCCACCACCCGGCCTCCTCTCACACCTGGCCCGGCAATGGCGAGGCACACACGGGTACCGAAGTCGTACAAATTGCATTTTCCGTGAGGAAAACCGGGGGGGCCATGATCTCCACTCACCACAATTATGGTGTTTTCATACTCTCCCGCTTTTTTCAGTTCCTCAATCAAGAGTCCCAGACCTGCATCGAAAGCAGCAATTTCACCGATGTAATCGGCCAAGTCCTCTCTGACTGCATGAACATCCGGTAAGAACGCAGGCATCTTACCCTTAAGATTGTCGGGATCGATCCCCCAGAGTTTTAATCCCGAGCCCTTGGTCCATTTGCGGTGAACATTGGTTGGGCCGAACCAGTAGGCAAAAGGCTGATCGGTCTTTTTTTCTTCCAGAAAGGATCTGAAATTTCCACGAGCTTCTTGATAAAGCTCCTCCTTGGCGTCTTTTAGCCTGATTCCCTTGGCGATCCTTGCCGAAACATACTGCGAAAATCCATTGAATTTCCCTCCGGCCTTGGAAAAGGCATTGGCCTGTCCTCCAATCCCGGCATCCCGAGGTGTTCCGGGTGACCAAACCTTGTAGGTGAAACCCAAATGGTAACCGGAATTTTGCAGCAGCAAAGGCCAGGTCGGGATTTTCTCATCCCAGACCGCCCCCTGCAAAATTGCTCCACGACCCGTCTCCCAAAAGTTTCGACCCGAAAGAATCGAACTTCGACAAGGCGTACAGGAGGGTGCATTGACCGAGGCATTCGTGAAAAGCACGCCACTTTTCGCCAGCTTGTCGAAATTCGGTGTCTTGGCGAGATCGTTGAGTCCTCCCGATCCTTCGATCTTTGCATAGATGGAAGCTTGCCTGCCCCAATCATCGGCAAAGGCGAAGAGAATGTTTGGACGATTCGCAAAGACAGAGTTCAAACTCAGCGAAAGGCAGCAAATAAGGAAAAAAAAGGAATTGAAGTTCATTAGCTAAGGCTTAGTTCGATTGACCTTTCAGCCCAAGCGTAAAGCTACTTGTTGATCACTTTTGCTTATCGAGCTGGCACTCAATGACGGAAAAGCATGCCTTGTCTGTTTAGATGAACTCGTTGATCAAATTCTCAAGCATTTCCTGACGGCCACTGGCGACCGTAGGTTCACCATTACTCATGGCATATTGCTCAAGTTCCTGAAAACTTGCCGTTCCGGCTTCTACCTTGGCACCGATGTCCCGGTCAAAGCTGGAGTAGCGCTCGTCCACGAATTTGGCCAGTCGACCATCTTCTTGAATCGCGTGCGCAATCTTGAGCCCGCGGGCAAATGCATCCATCCCGCCAATATGGGCATGCATCAAATCAATCGGTTCGTGCGATTCGCGTCTACGCTTGGCATCAAAATTCAAACCGCCGGTGGTGAAGCCACCCATTTCCAAGACCACCAACATGATTTGAGTGGTCATGTAAATATCCGTGGGAAACTGATCGGTATCCCACCCAATCAAGGTGTCTCCCGTGTTTGCATCAATACTACCGAGTGCATTCGCATTCGCCGCGACAGTCAGGTCATGTTCAACGGTGTGCCCGGCCAAGGTTGCATGGTTGGTTTCGATATTCAGTTTAAAATGAGCCAACAAACCGTACTCACGCAGGAAATTAAGACAGGCCGCTGAATCGCTGTCATACTGATGAGTTGAAGGTTCGCGAGGTTTGGGTTCGATGTAAAAGGGACCTTCAAATCCGATACTTTTCGCATGGTCGACCGCCATGTGCATGAAAGCGGCCAAGTGATCAAGTTCCCGCTTCATGTTGGTGTTCAGGAGCGTGGCATACCCCTCACGCCCACCCCAGAAGGTGTAACCCAAACCATCTAATTCCTTGGTCACCTCCAACGCTTTTTTCACTTGGGCGGCAGCGTAGGCATAGACCGAGGCATCCGGGGAGGTCGCGGCTCCCTGGGAGTAACGCGGATGAGCGAAGAGGCAGGCGGTGCCCCAAAGCAATTGGACCCCGGTTTCAGCCTGCTTTTCCTTCAGCTTGGCCACCACTTTGTCTAGCGCGGCATTGGAAGCACTCAAGTCATTTAACTCGGGCGCAATATCCCGATCATGAAAGCAATAGAATTCAATCCCCATTTTATCGAGGAACTCAAAGAATACATCGACCCGGGCAACTGCGTTTTCCACCGAATCACTTTTGTCATCCCATGGCATCTGAGCGGTCCCCTGTCCAAACGGATCCGCCAACTCATTGCGCATGACATGCCAATAGGCTCCGGCAAAGCGCATGTGTTCCTTCATGGTTTTCCCACCCACTTCCTCCGATGCATTGTAGTGCTTGAAAGCAAGTGGGTTTCTGGAACTGGGTCCCTCGTATTGAATTTTATCGCAGTTGAAATATTGCATGGGATTTGGGCTTGTTCGGGTTGTGTAAAATGGGAAAGTATACAGACCCAAAAAATTTTGGAAACCGTATTTTGCTTAATACTTCTGTCTATTTGAGACTTTAATTCACATCTTTCGCAAGCCCTTTCGTTGGTTGCGTTTTTCTTTTGCATGAGACTCACCAATTTACTTGTCCTGATCATTCGGCCCATCCATTCTTCGGTCATGTCCCGAACGATTATTTTATGCTTGGTTGGCACAGGTCTTTGGGGGCAAAATTCTCCATACGATGTTTTTCCGGAAGCGGAGCCCCCATACTATCGCGTCCGCTATGAAGCATCCAAGGCGGCCCAAGCTCTTCAATTTCCGGTCAAGTATAGCGTTTGGATACCAGAGGAAATAAAAACTCTCAAGGGCATCGTGGTTCATCAACACGGATGCGGAGAGGGATCCTGTAAATCCGGTTTGACCGGAGCATGGGATTTACACTGGCAAGCACTTGCGAGGAAGCACGAATGTGCTCTCCTATCCCCCTCGTACGAACAGCCTCAGAAAGCCAATTGTCAGTTATGGTGCGATCCACGCAACGGTTCCGGAGAGACTTTTCTTCGTGCCCTCAAAGATCTCGGTAACATGAGCGGTCATCCAGAATTAAGCAAAGTTCCATGGGCTTTATGGGGACATAGTGGAGGAGGTCACTGGGCGGGTGGCATGTCCCTGCTTTATCCTGAACGCGTGGTTGCCTGTTGGTTACGATCCGGAGTTCCACTTCTTGAAGCAAATCCGGAAAGAGAAAATATTTTACCCCATGAATGGAACCCAGCCGTACTCCAAGTGCCCATGATGTGTAACCCGGGAACAAAGGAAGGCGTCACCGTCAAGACCGGCCGTTTTGCCCGCGTTTGGTCAGCCACCCAACGCTTCTTTTCCAAAATTCGAGGAAACCATGGACTGATTGGCATCGCCGTCGATCCTCTTTCCGCTCATGAATGCGGGAACCAAAGATACCTCGCCATTCCTTGGCTTGGTGCTTGCTTGGAGGCTCGACTGCCTGAGGTGACGGGAAGACCGTTAAGAAAGATGCCGACCAGTCAGGCCTGGTTCGCCCGAGTTCTGGGTGACAAAGCCCTTCTCGCAAAGGAATATCCGGGCAATCCGACCCAGGCCGTCTGGTTGCCCAATGCAAAAATTGCTCAGCAATGGATGCGCTATGTCAAGGACACCGCAATTCCTGACAAGACTCCCCCACCTGCACCTTTTGGGCTTCAAGTGACAGGCAATCGAATCTCCTGGCAGGCGGAGGCCGATTTCGAAAGTGGAATTTCCCATTTCATCATTAGGAAAAATGGCAAGGTCATCGGCCAAGTTCCGGAAAACCCTGCCAATCGCTTTGGACGACCTCTTTTTCAGGGACTGCAATACAGTGACACTCCGGTACAACCGTTGGCCAAGATGGAATTTATCGATCCAAATTCAGAGGATGCAGGGCAGTATGAAATTATATCCGTCAACACGGTAGGCTTACTGTCAGGGAACTGATCTCGGGTCACTCAATGGTAATCGTCTTGCCTAGAAACTTGGGCTTTTTATCGAGAATCCTGACATCAAGAATCGCTCTCATTCGGGCGAGGCATTCCCTTGCTTTGGTACGCAGGGATCCCATGCCGTTAACCGGTTGAGCGGCAAAGCCAAGCAGGTCAAGGTCATGAGCCAAACCAATGAAAATGGCTCTTCGGGCATGAAACTCCTGCGATATTACGATGTAATCATCTTGCCCGAACACCTCTTTTGCTCGAACCACCGAGTCAAGGGTCCGAAAGCCTGCGTAATCACAATAGATTTTGCTAGCAGGCACTCCCAGTGCCACTAGGTCCCTCTTCATTACGTTTGGTTCGTTGTAAGACTTTTGGGCATTATCTCCGCTGACCAAAAGGAACTGCACCTTACCCAAAGAATACAGCTCATGAGCGGCTTTGATTCGGTTGAGAAAGTACTTGTTCAGTTGGCCGCCCCGGGCAAACTTCGAACAACCCAGAACGAGCCCAACCTTCCTTTCCGGAAGATTTTCGGTCTGCTGGTAGATTCTTTCACTGGTGTTCCGTTCAATCTCGTATTTGGAAAACAAAAGAATCACGCCGATAAGAATCACTCCCGCTGAACAAAGGAAAAGGAATCTTTTCAAAAACTTTTTCAAAACACCAATCTTACTTCTGAGGATTTTTGAACCAAACCACATTCTGACTGCGTTGGCCGGCAACGAGGATGTCCATATGTCCATCGCCATCCAAATCGGTGATCATGGTATCGTAAGCCATTTGATCTCGGCTGAGAACATGGCGAGTGAAGTTGCCCCCACCATCGTTCTCGTACCAGACTGCCAACTTGGACTCATATCCGACCGTACTCATATCAATATCGCCATCCCCATCGATATCTCCGAAATCGGTGGAGTGAGTGGAGTCAATCGTGTCATCAATTATGTGCTGTTTCCAATTGGGCGCCTCAAACCACATAACCCCCACCCCATGTCCACGAGTTGCGAGGATATCAATCTTACCGTCTCCATTCACATCCGCAGGAGCTGCATGGGTGGCTCCAAATTGCTCCCCGGCACCAGGGAGTAATTCCTTTCGCCAGGGCTTGGTGATATCCTTCCCCGAATAATAAACCGCAAAGTAATTTCCATTTTCAAAAGGTTTCCCCTTCGCCCCCATGGCAAAGTCGATACGACCATCTCCATTAATATCTCCAAAGTCAAAGTAATGACTGCCTCCCTGGGCCGTCCCTTTGGCAAGGGGAATAATTGTCCACTCAATGGGTTTCTTTTTCGATATATTGGGCTTCAGCCAGCAAACGGATCGGGAATACGGTCCCTTGTCATCGGTAAAATCATTGGTGATCAAATCATTTTTACCATCCTGATCAATGTCGTAGGAACGAAGGCAATGAACTCCAAAGATCTCATCGGTAATCAGGTGCATTTCCCATATAGTTTTGGTCGGTTTCTGATCGGGACATTCCAGCCAAAAGACTTCGCGAACATAGGAGCCAACAAAATCAAGATCCCCATCCCCATCCACATCGTGGAGCACACAATGAATACAGCGGGGTTTCATCTTGGCATACCGGGGCTCGGCTTTCGCAAATATGAATGGCTCGTCATATTTCGG
>MDTA01039790.1_pt1 | contig 14657 bp, 11 predicted proteins | sample 811151 | NCBI WGS metagenome assembly MDTA01 (sample SAMN05326648, study PRJNA326480) | marine metagenome | isolation source: seawater | place: Indian Ocean: South | collected 2010 | reverse complement strand
TTGCATGTGTTAGGCGTGCCGCCAGCGTACGTTCTGAGCCATGATCAAACTCTCAAGTTTAAAAACGGCGCACACTAGCTTCAATATAAATTCTAAGAAAAATTTATACTGTGTTGAAGTGTGTACGACAAATTTTGGTAACCTTAACCGTCCACACTTCTCTTCTTAATTTTTCACTTTTTAAATAACTAATTGAGCAAAAAAAGCCCAATAATCCTAATAAATTTATTGTTTACCAATAATTTACTGAGAAAGTTTGATGCTTATAGGCTAAAATTAAAGGAAATCAAGCAATTATAAACAAAAAAAGCATCAAAAACTCCCTATTTATATGGGTTTTTTTTGATTTTTTTCAATTGCTACAATAATAATTGCACTATCAAAATTTTTTATGATTAACAAATTTAAATTCAATTTCAAAAATAAAAATGAAATTTTCGCATTAGGTCTGTTGTTGATTATAACAATAATCTCAACAACTTATTACAATTATACAAAAAATAAAATATTAAGTAATTACGAAGACGTCATTAATAATGTTTATTTTAAAAAAACGGTAAACCATTTTTTTAATAATTTAGAACCTAAATTCAAAAAAATTACTCATAAAATTAAACAAGGTGAAACTTTTGATAATATTTTGAATGAATATTCTGTAAATAAAGAAGAAATATATGATATTAAAAGTAAACTTTCAGAGAAAATTAATCTTAATAAACTTACTACTAATCAAAAAATTTTTCTCAAAATAGATCAATCGAATAATACAGTCAAAAACTTTATATTTCAAATATCAAATAAAGAACGAATCATTTTAACTAGAGATTTAGAAAATAATAATTTTAATCAAAAGATTATATTAACCAAACTAAACAAAAAAATTTTATATGAAGAAAATATTATTGTGAATAGTCTATATAAATCGGCTACCGACAAAAAAATTCCAATCAATACAATAATTGAATTTGCTAGGATATATGGTTTTCAAGTTGATTTTCAAAGAGATATTAGAAAAAAGGACAGATTTCAAATTATGTATGAAGTCTTTATAGATGAAGATAAAAAAATAATTGAAACAGGTAACATACTTTTTGCAAATTTAATTTTAAGTGGTGAAAATAACTCTCTTTATTATTTTGATAAGCAGGGAAGTGTTGGTCATTATGATAAAAGTGGTAAGAGTGTTCAAAAAGCTTTAATGAAAACTCCGATTAATGGTGCAAGACTATCATCTTCTTTCGGAATGCGAAAACATCCAATAGATGGTTTTAATAAAATGCATAGAGGAACTGACTTTGCAGCGCCTGAAGGTACACCAATTATGGCATCAGGGTCAGGTGTAGTTCAAAAAGCTGGGTGGTGTGGAGGTGGAGGAAACTGTGTAGTTATCAAACATAATTCAACTTACAAAACAATCTATGCACATATGTCAAAATTTGCAGGAGGTATTAGAAGTGGTGCAAGAGTTAAACAAGGTCAAACTATTGGATATGTTGGCTCAACTGGGAAATCTACAGGGCCACATTTGCATTATGAAGTTTTGATAAATGGCAAAAGAGTAAATTCACAAACATTAAAATTACCTTCTGGTAAAATACTTACTGGAGAAGATAGAAAGCTGTTTGAAACAAAAAAAATTAAGTTGGATGTTTTGAAATCTGAAAAAATAATTGGATTAAACTAGTTATTTTAATTTTATCTCGCTATCGGTTTGGTCAGGCTTTTGATTAATATTTTTTGCAGTTTTGTCTTCTTGAGGAAGATTTCCAGTTTTACTATCGTCTGCATTGTTTGAAAATTTTGATTTTCTAAAAATCTCTTGTTCACTTAAAATTCTAGTAAAATGGTCAGCGTGTTGAAAATAATTTTCTGATAAAATTTTATCGCCACCAGACAATGCTTCTCTTGCAAGGTTATTGTATTTTTCAATTAGTTTTGATGCATTGTGATTGTTTCTTCCTGGGATCTTTCTTTGAAAATTATCACTGTTAGAAAAATTTGTATTAAATTTTGTTCTTTCACCATTAGATTTGTAATTTCTATCATTTCTTCTAAAATTGTTTCTTCTTGAATTGTTGTTTCTGAATGTAACCATAGGATTATTTCTGTCTTATAATTTTGTACTAACTATGCATCTATCATTATTTGCAAAATCTTTTTCTATGCTGTTTATATAAAAACCATTATTTTTTAAAAGTTTACTAACTTTAAATTTTTGGTCAAAAGCAATCTCAATTATTAATATTCCTTTTTTTTTAATCAGTTCAGATGCTTTTTTAATTACTTTTCTGATTTCTGATATTCCCTCTAATCCACCGTCCAAAGCTAACTTTGGTTCAAAATTTATTACATCTTTTTCCAAATATTTTAAATCTAATTTTTTAATATATGGAGGATTAGAAATTATCAAATCATATTTGCCATAATTAAAATTGTCAATATCTGATTTAAATAATTTTATCCTGCTATTTATTCCAAGTTTTTTAGCATTTATTTTACATATTTTAAGACATTCATTGCTTAAATCTATCCCTGTACCGTAAAAATTTTTTTTCTCATTTAATAATGATAATAATATACATCCTGAACCTAAACCTATATCTAAAAAGCTAACATTTTTTTTATTTTTGTAAATTTTTAGAACTTGTTCAATGATAATTTCTGTATCTGGTCTTGGTATCAAAACATTTTCACTAATTTCAAATTCGTTTTTCCAAAAACATTTTTTTCCTGTCAAGTATGCAATTGGCTTTCCTTTAGCTCGCTCATTAATTAATCTTTTAAAATTAGAATAATCATCTTTTTTAATTTCTATTTTTGGATTTAAAATAATAAATTCTCTATTTTTATTTGTAGCCTCAGACATCAATATTTCACTATCAAGTAAAGCTGTATTAATCTTATTTCTTTTTAGTTTTAAAAAACCATTTTTAATTGCTAATTCAATTCTCATGTTTAATTTAAATTACTTAAGCTTTCCTCTTGTGCTTGTAAAGTCAAAGACTCTATCATTTCATCAAAAGCTTCTCCCTCCAGAAACTCTTCTAATTTATGAAGTGTTAAATTGATTCTATGATCTGTGACTCGTCCTTGAGGAAAGTTATAAGTTCTTATTCTCTCTGATCTGTCTCCAGTTCCTATTTTACTTTTTCTATCTTTTGATCTTTCTTGATCAATTCTTGATCTTTCTAATTCATAAAGTCTTGCCCTTAAAATTTTCAAACCTTTTGCTTTATTTTTGTGTTGTGATTTTTCATCCTGCTGAGAAACTGATATTCCAGTTGGAATATGTGTTATTCTCACAGCACTGTCTGTAGTATTTACAGATTGTCCACCCGGTCCACCAGATCTAAAAACATCAATTCTTAAATCAGTTTCACTAATCTTTAAATCAACTTCTTCAGCCTCTGGTAAAACTGCTACAGTAGCCGCAGATGTATGTACTCTCCCTTGAGTTTCAGTATCTGGAACTCTTTGTACTCTATGAACACCGCTTTCATACTTTAGAGTAGAGTAAATATTATTTCCTTTAATCGAAGCAATAACTTCTTTTAACCCACCGGCATCACTTCGTGAAATCGAAATCAGTTCAACTATCCATTTTTTTTTATGACTAATTTTTTCATACATCTTAAAAAGATCAGATGCAAATAAGCTTGCCTCTAAACCACCTGTGCCTGCTCTAATTTCAATAATTGCATTTTTTTTATCTGCCTCATCTTTTGGCAAAAGAAATAATTTTAATTTTTTTTCATTTTTCTCATTTTCTAATTTTAAATTGTTAAGTTCATTTTCTGCCATCTGTTTTAATTCTTCGTCCTCAGATTGTTCACTAATAATTTTTTCAAGACCATTCTTATCTTTTTCAAAAGATAAGTATTTTTTTGCGTTATCTATTATTTCATTAAGGTCTGCATATTCTTTTGATTTTTCAGCAAAAAGTTTTTTATCTATCTTTCCTGATGAAAGATCTCTTTCCAAAATTGAATGTTTATTTATTAATTCCTCTATTGTTTTTTGTGGAATCATTTTAGTTTTTTTCTAATTCAGCAGCTTTTTTCTCAACCTCTTGGACTACTTTAGAAATCATTTCTTCAGTTAAAATTTTTTCTTTTTGGATACCGTTTAAATAAAGCATATTATTTCCTTTTCTTCCACCAGTGACACCAACATCCGTTAAAGCTGCCTCGCCTGGTCCGTTCACAACGCATCCAATTATAGATAAGGTAATTGGTGTTTTTATATGCGATAATTTCTGCTCTAAGATTTTAACAGTATCTATAACTTGGAATCCTTGTCTAGCACATGAAGGACATGAAATAATATTTACTCCTCTATTTCGTAAATTAAGTGATTTCAATATCTCATTTCCAACTTTTACTTCTTTGACAGGATCATCTGATAAAGAAATTCTAATAGTATCACCGATTCCATCTAATAATAAAGAGCCAATTCCAATTGAAGATTTCACACTTCCAGATGTAAAGCTTCCTGCCTCGGTAATTCCTAAATGTAGCGGATAATCAGTTACTTTTGAAAGTTTTCTATATGCTGCAACTGACAGAAATACATCTGATGACTTGACACTAATCTTAAAATTAAAAAAATCTTGGTCCTCTAATATTTTTATATTTCTTAATGCACTTTCAACTAAAGCTTCGGGACATGGTTCCTTAAATTTTTCTAATATATCTTTTTCAAGAGACCCAGCATTTACACCTATCCTTATTGAACAATTATTATCTTTAGCTGACTGCAAAACATCATGAATTTTTTTTTTATCTCCAATATTTCCAGGATTTATTCTTAAGCAACTAGCTCCATTTTCTGCAGCTTCAATAGCTCTTTTGTAATGAAAATGAATATCAGCAATTATTGGTAAATCAACATGTTTAACAATTTCTTTCAAAGCTTTTGATGAAGATTCATCTGGACATGAAACTCTTACTAAATCAGCTCCTTCACCGTGTATATCGTTAATTTGTTTAATGGTAGCTTTAATATCTGTTGTTAAAGTATTTGTCATAGATTGAACACTAATTGGATTCTTTCCACCAACTTTTACAGTCCCAACTTTAATTACTTTTGTTTTTTTCCTTTTAATATCTCGATAAGGTCTAACACTCATTTTTTTATCTATATAATTTAAATTCTTTGTGTAATTCTTTTATAGCTTTTTTAGTATCTTTTTTATCTATTAAAACAGATATTTTAATCTCAGATGTAGAAATTACCTGTATATTAATATCTTTGTTCGCTAATGCTTGAAACATCCTAAATGTTACACCCGGAGTTGTAATCATGCCTACGCCAATAATAGAAATTTTAGAAACTCCTTTTTTAAATAATAATTTTCGAAATTTAATAGATCTATTATTTTTTATAATTTTTTTTGTTTTATTTAAATCATCATTTTTAATAGTAAAAGTCAGATCAGTTTCATTGCCATTTGCAGAAATATTTTGTACTACCATATCAACATTTATTAAATTTTTAGATAAAGGTTTAAAAATTGATGCTGCTACACCTGGTTTATCTTTAACACCAATTAGAGAAACTTTAGCATCATTGTGTGTAGATGATATTCCTGTAACTATTTTATTACTAGTTTTATTAAATCTTTTTGTAATTAATGTTCCAGATTTTTTAACAAAAGATGATTTTACCTCAATATCTATTTTATTCAGTCTAGCATCCTGAATTGATACTGGCTGCATCACTTTAGATCCAAGTGATGCCATTTCTAACATTTCCTCATAAGAAATTTCTTTTATTTTTTTTGCTTTTTTTAATTTATTGGGATCGGTAGTATAAACTCCTTCTACATCAGTATATATTATACATCTGTATGCTTTAAAAAATTTTGCAACCATTATCGCAGTGGCATCCGAACCTCCTCTTCCAATAGTTGTTACTCTCTCCTCATTATTAATTCCTTGAAAGCCAGTTATAATCGGTATTCCACCTTCTTTTAAATATTTTATGATTTTATTTTTATTAATAAAATTTATTCTAGAGTTTTTAAAAATTCCATTAGTAAAAATCGGAATTTGCCATGCTAGCCAAGATCTAGATTTAAAACCATTGTGTATTAATCTTCCTGCAATCAATGAACATGCTATTTGTTCTCCAGATGATACTAGAACGTCATACTCTGAGCTAGAAAAATTATCACTTATTTTCTGAGATTTTTTTACTAACTCATTTGTCACACCGCTCATAGCTGATGAAGCAACAATCACTTTATAACTCTTTTTTCTAAAATTCTTTATTATTTCAGCAATTTTTTTAATTTTGTTAATTGTTCCAACTGATGTACCGCCAAATTTTAATACTACAATTTTCATGATAAAAATTTTTAAATTTAAAATATATTGATAAAATACAACTTGAATATAAAGTCAAACACTAATGAAATCTAACACAATAAATAAAAAAGAAATAGAAAAATTTTCTAAAATTGCTGAGGAATGGTGGGATCCAAATGGTAAATTTAAACCTCTTCACAAATTTAATCCAATTAGAATATCATATATAAAAGAAAATATAATTAAATCCTTTAATTTAAGTAATAACGAAAAACCTCTTAACAAAATTAAAATTTTAGATATTGGTTGTGGAGGAGGTTTGCTGTCAGAACCAATGAGTAGGTTAGGTGCCGACGTAACAGGTATAGATGCATCAAGCAAAAATATAAATGTTGCAAAGACTCATGCAAAACATAATAATTTAGATATTCAATATTTTTGCTCATCTCCTGAAAATCTTAAAACTAAATCAAATTTTGATGTAATTCTTAATATGGAAATTATTGAACATGTTGAAGATGTAAATTTATTTTTAAATACATGCACAAAACTCTTAAAAAAAAACGGTATTATGTTCGTTGCAACATTAAACAAAACTCTAAAATCATATTTATTTGCAATTATTGGAGCTGAATATGTTTTAAGATGGCTTCCTATAGGAACTCACCAGTGGGAAAAGTTTGTGAAACAAAATGATCTTATTGATATTTTAGAAAAATGTAATTTAAAATTAGATAAACTTGATGGTGTGAAATTTAATCCAGTTACAAATCAGTGGAAATTAAGTAATGATAAATCTGTAAATTATATTTCTAAATTTATTAAAAATTAGTTATTTTTATCCTCTACCCACGGTATTAATTGGGCATCTATTCCTTCTTCTCTTAATTCTCTCAAATCTTTTTTTGAAGCGGTTCCATAAATATTTTTATTCTTTTTATTATTATAATGAATAGATCTTGCTTCATAAGCAAAATTTTCACCAACATATTTAAAATTTGCTTTAATAAATTTTTGATACTCTATAATTGTTTTTTTTATTTGCTTCATTTTTTGAAATTTATCATACATCTTCTCATTTTTGTTTTGTGTCATTAACTTTGGTGCCATTAAATTTTTTTCGACATTTAAAGAATTACAATTTTGACAATTCAATAGCTTTTTTTTTTTTAATTTTTCATATTCTTTAGATGAAGCAAACCAACTATCAAAAGATAAATTACACTTTTTGCAGATAAGATTGTATTTAATCATAAGGATTTATTTAATCACAAAAAAAAAAAATTCAATATGTCCTAACTTCTATAATCAGCATTAATGTCAATATATTTTTTAGTAAAATCCATTGTATATACTGTAAAATCTTTATTACCGCTTGCCACATCAACAGTAATTTCAATGTTTGGGTTTTTCATATATTCTGCTGTTTCAGTTTCACTATAGTTGTTATAAATTTTTCCTTTATATATGATACTCAAGTCTCCAAATCTTATTGATAATTTTTTTAAATTTATTGTTGCACCTGCTTTACCTATTGCCATAATTACTCTACCCCAGTTTGGATCCTCACCTGCTATAGCGGTTTTTACTAAAGGTGAATTAGCTATTGAAAAACCAATTTTTTTAGCATCTTGTTCAGTTTTACAATTTTTAGTTTTTATTGTAATAAATTTTGAAGCCCCCTCACCATCTGAAACAACTCTCTTTGCCAAATTTAATAATACTTTGTTAAGAGCTTCATCAAAATTCCTCAATTGATTATCTAATATACTATTAATCTTTTTATGACTTGTTTTTCCTGTAGAAAATATTGAAATCATATCGTTAGTGCTCGTATCTCCATCACAACTAATTGCATTAAAAGTATTATTAATATTTTTTCTAAGTAATTTTTTTAATATATCATTTGATAAATCAGCATCTGTAAAAATAAAGCCTAAGGTTGTTGCCATATTAGGTTGAATCATTCCAGATCCCTTTGCTATTCCGTAAATTTTAATTATAGCATTACCAATTTTACATTCTTCCATCGCCATTTTTGGTTGAGTATCAGTGGTCATCATGCCAAGAGCTGCTTTTATCCAAATATATTTATTTTGAGTATATTTGATGTTATTTATCAAATCTGTAATTTTGTCTTTAATTTTTTCCTCTGGGAACTTTTCTCCAATAGTTCCTGTACATCCAAAAATTATATTTTTTGGCTTAATTTTTTCAGGCTGATCTTCGTCCTCCTTTTGTTTTTCTGTTAGTCTTTTAGAAATTACTTCAGCTAAATTATCAAGACTTTTATAACCCTGTTCTCCAGTAAATGAATTTGCATTCCTAGTATTAACTATTAGTGAAAAAATTTTTTTTGTCTTTTGATTTAAATTCCATTTTATGTTTTCTGAAATAATTTTAGACTGTGTATATACTGAAGCAAAATTTGCACCTTCTCTGAAATAGAACATAACTAAATCATCTCTGGGGTTATTATACAAATTTGCACTTATTGTGGAGATTGCTACTCCATCTAAATGATCTAGGTCTTGAAAATTGATCATTTTGCGATTTTTTGATTTTGATGATAAAAAATTTGATATATTTATTCCCATAGTGTTTAAAATGTATATTTAATAATTATATAAAAGATAATAGCAAATTATATAATAAAAACTCATGTTTAATCCCTTAAGCTTCATAACTAAATTTGTAAAATCAAGTAATCAAAGAGATTTGGATAGAATATCTAAAATTGTTGATAAAATAAATTCTTTGGAAGATAGTTTAAAAGTTTTAAAAGATGAGGATTTTCCTCAAAAAACATTAAATCTTAAAAAACAAATCAAAAATGGTCAACCCCTCAATGAAGTTTTACCTCATGCCTTTGCGCTAGTGAGAGAAGCTTCTAAAAGAGTCAGAAATGAGCGTCATTTTGATGTTCAATTAATTGGTGGAATAGTATTACACGAAAATAAAATCGCAGAAATGAGAACTGGTGAGGGAAAAACCCTAACAATTGTTCTTGCCGCATATTTAAATGCACTAGAGGAAAAAGGTGTTCATGTAGTTACAGTTAATGATTACTTAGCAAAAAGAGACTCTCATGAAATGGGAGAGATATATAATTTTTTAGGATTGTCTTCAGGCTATATCAATAACGATCAGAACGATCTTGAAAGAAAAAAAAATTACAATCTTGATATTACTTATGCAACAAACAGCGAACTTGGTTTTGATTATTTAAGGGATAACATGAAATATTCAGAAAAAGAGATGGTCCAAAGAGAACATCACTACGCAATTGTAGATGAAATTGATTCTTGTCTTATAGACGAAGCCAGAACACCATTAGTCATATCTGGTGCAGCTGAAGACAAAACAAATCAATATTTAGCAATTGATAGATTAGTAAAACAATTGAATAAAAAGGATTATGAAATAGATGAAAAAGACAAAAATGTACTTTTAACAAATGAAGGGATAAACAATATTGAAAAAATTTTTTCTAATGCTGGCATATTAAAAAATAACAATTTTTATGATCCTGAAAATTTAAGTCTAGTGCACCACGTCAATCAAGCCTTAAGAGCTCACCATTTATTTGTTAAAGGAAAAGATTATATTGTGAAGGATCAATCATTAAAAATAATTGATGAATTAACTGGTAGAATTCTTGAAGGAAGAAGATTTGGTGATGGCCTACACCAAGCGTTAGAGGCGAAAGAAAAAATTGATATTCAAGCTGAAAATCAAACACTAGCATCAATAACTTATCAAAATTATTTTAAGCTTTATAAAAAAATTTCAGGATGTACAGGAACAGCAGCAACTGAGTCAGAGGAATTTTTTGAGATTTATAATTTACCAGTGGTTGTAATTCCAACAAATAAAAAGATGATAAGAAAAGATTATAACGATCAAATTTTTAGAACAGAAATTGAAAAAAATCATGCAATTATTGAACGTATTAAAGAGTGTTATAAAATTGGGCAACCCCTTTTGGTTTTCACCTCAAGTATTAATAAATCTGAAATCTATTCAAAATTACTGAATAAAGAAAAAATTAAACATGTTGTTTTGAATGCAAAAAATCACGAGAATGAGGCTGAAATAATAGCAAACGCTGGCAAAGAAAAATCTGTTATAATAACAACAAGTATTTCTGGTCGAGGAGTTGACATCCAGCTAGGAGGAAAAAAAGGATCTATTCCAACAGATCAACTCAATATTGATAAAGAAAAAATAAAATCTCTTGGTGGCTTATTTGTAATTGGTACCGAAAGAATGGAGTCTAGAAGAGTTGACAATCAAGCAAGAGGAAGGTCTGGTAGACAAGGTGACGAAGGAAATTCAATATTCTATGTGAGTCTAGAAGATGATTTAATGAGAATATTTGGTTCAGAGTCTATGAATAACATGCTTCAAAAACTTGGTCTTAAAGATGGTGAAAGTATCGACCACCCATGGATTAACAAAGCTTTAGAAAGAGCACAGCAAAAAGTAGAAGCAAGAAATTTTGATATTAGAAAAACATTAATAAAATTTGACAATGTTCTGAACGACCAAAGACATGTAATTTTTTCTCAGAGAAAAGATGCTATGAGGAGTAATGAAATTTTTAGATATTCTGATAGTTTTTTAAATGAAATTATTGATGATTTAATAAAATCTAAAATACAAAATTTATCTAATCTAAAAAATAATGATTTCAATAACAAAATTAAAAGAATATTAGGAAAAAATTTTGATGAAAGTAAATTTAAAGAGTTAATCTTATTGAATGATACAAATTTTAAAAAACAAATTATTAATCAATTCAATAAAAGTAGAGACGAAAGAACAAAAATTTTAGGTGAAGATCAATCTAAAGAAATAGAAAAAAGAATTTTACTACAATCAATTGATGTAAATTGGAAATCACATATTCAATATTTGGAACAACTAAGACAAGTAATTGGACTTAGATCATATGGCCAACGTGATCCATTAATTGAATATAAAAAGGAGGCTTTTGATTTATTTTCAAATTTATTGGATAAATTAAAATTAGACTATATTACTGTTTTAATGAATCTTAAAGTTGTAGAAACATCATCAGCAAAAAAAGAAGAGAATAAACCAGTCAAAATAGATCCTAAATACGTTGGAAAAAAGATGAGTAGAAATGAACCATGTTTTTGTGGTTCAGGAAAAAAATTCAAAAGATGTTGTGGGGCTTTATAAAAAGGTGATTAACGAAATAATTATCAATAAAACAATTCCGCCTAAAATTATATTTTTCTTCGAGACCAAAATCTGATTTAAACTTTCTTTTTTGTCTTGAAGAGCACTTAAGTTTTCTGGATTATTAATAAACCCTTTGTTCCTTCCAATTTTAAGAAATTTGTTTTTTCTTTGATTAAAAATTTCTTCTGATGACATTGACTTAAAATTTTCTAAATTTTTTGTTATTGAGTCACGAACATTGTTTAAAATTAAATTCCTGTCACGATTCGCTCCTCCAAGTGGTTCTAAAATTATTTCATCAATTATTTTAAGTTCCAACAAATCCTTTGCTGACAATTTCATTGCTCTAGCTGCATCAAGCATCTTTTTTGGATCTCTCCACAAAATAGTTGCACACCCTTCAGGAGATATCACTGAGTAGATTGCGTTTTCTAACATAATTACTTTGTTAGAGGATGCTAGCGCAATAGCACCACCAGAGCCACCTTCACCGATAATTATTGCTAAGGTTGGAACTTTTAATTTCATGCAACATTCTATAGATTTTGCTATTGCCTCTGCTTGGCCCCTTTCTTCTGCACCAACACCAGGATAAGCTCCTGGGGTGTCAATAAAACAGATGATTGGAATTCCAAACTTGTCAGCTAGCTCCATTAATCTTATAGTTTTTCTGTAACCTTCTGGTCTCATCATTCCAAAGTTTCTCTCAATACGACTGTCTAGATCATCACCTTTTTCTTGACCTATTACCAGAACAGATTGTTCATTAAATTTTGCAAATCCCGTCAGAACAGATTTGTCTTCACCGTAGTATCTATCGCCAGCTAATGAAATAAAATCCTCAAACAAATTATCAATAAAAAATTTTGATTTTGGTCTATCCTCATTTCTAGCAACCATTGTAGTTTGCCAATGGTCAAGATTAGAGTAGATGGTCTTTAATTTTTCATCAAGCTCTTCTTGTATTTTAGAAATCTTCTTAGTATCAACTTCAGATAAACCTTCTCGGTTATAAGGATCTTTAAGTTTCTCTAATTCAGTTTCTAAACTTTTAATATCAGCTTCAAAATTTAAATAATTTTTCATCGGTTTAATAAATTATTATATATGTAATAAAAATGACAACAAAATGTCACCAGTTTTATAAAATATTTGACTTAGTTTTGCTACAGTTTAGAAATATATTATGTCAATAAATTATCGCTCAATTAATAACCTAAAGGTTTCTGAAAAACTACTATCTTTTGTTAATGATGAATTGTTAAAAGGAATCAATATTTCTCCAGATATATTTTGGTCAAAGTTTGATGAAGCAGTTCATGATTTATCTCCAAAAAATAAAAAATTAATTGAAATAAGATCAGATTTACAAAAAAAAATTGATAACTGGCACATCAAAAATAAAGGAAATGAAATTAATTTCGAGAAATACAAAAGTTTTTTAAAGGAAATCGGGTACTTAAAAGAAGAAGGAGCTGACTTTAAAATTGAAACTAAAAACGTTGATGATGAAATAGCTCAAATTGCAGGGCCGCAATTAGTAGTACCAATAATGAATGCTAGGTATACGCTTAACGCTGCTAATGCAAGATGGGTAAGCTTATATGATAGTTTGTATGGAACAAATATTATTGAGTCGGAAGAGGGTGGTAGTGAAAGATATGATCCTCTCAGAGGACAAGAGGTTATAAAATATGTAAGAGAATTTTTTGATAAATACATTCCAATCAATGGAACAAGTTGGAAAAATATTTCAAATCTAAAGGTAAGAAATAAAGAATTGATTATTAGTAAAGATGATTACGAATATCAATTAAAAGATAAAAATAAATTTGTAGGACATAGAGGAAATGCTGATAAACCTTCTGCAATAATTCTTAAAAATAATAATTTACATTTTGAGATAATAATTAATCCAAAAGCATTTAGTGCTGCTCATGATATTGCTGGTATTAGTGATGTCATTGCTGAGTCAGCTATATCGACAATTTGTGATAATGAAGATAGTGTTGCAGCAGTAGATGCTGATGACAAAATTGTTTGTTATCGAAATTGGTTAGGTCTTATGAAAGGAGATCTAAAAATTCAATTCGAAAAAAATGGTAAAAAATTAGATAGAAAATTAAATCCAGATAGAAGTTATATTTCTAAAGAGGGTAAGGGATTAAAGTTACATGGTAGAAGTTTACTTTTAATCAGAAACGTTGGTCATCTCATGACTAATTCATCAATAATTTTAAAGGATGGAAGTGAAGTGCCTGAAGGAATTATGGATGCATTCATTACAACTGCTGCAGCGATTCATGATTTAAATAACAAAAAAAATTCAAAAAAAGGATCCATTTATATTGTTAAACCAAAAATGCACGGTCCTGACGAAACTGCATTTACAGATTTGATTTTTTCTAAAGTTGAGGAATTGTTTGGTCTTAAAAAGAATACTTGTAAGATTGGTATAATGGATGAAGAAAGAAGAACATCAGCAAATTTAAAAGAATGTATTAGAACATTAAAAGATAGAGTTTTTTTTATTAATACGGGTTTCTTGGATAGAACTGGTGATGAGATTCATACATCAATGGAGGCTGGGCCAATGATAAAAAAAGGAAATATGAAGTCATCGAAATGGATTTTAGCTTATGAGAATAACAATGTTGATATTGGTTTGAAATGTGGGTTTTCAGGAAAAGCTCAAATTGGAAAAGGTATGTGGGCAATGCCTGATAAAATGAATGAAATGATAAAAGAAAAGATTAATCATTTAAAGGCCGGAGCTAATTGTGCTTGGGTCCCTTCTCCGACTGCAGCCTCATTACATGCACTTCATTATCATGAAATAAATATATTTAACGAACAAAAAAAAATAGTATCCCGTGAGAAAGCTAAATTAGATGATTTATTAACTATTCCAGTGGCAAATAGACCTAATTGGTCTGTAGATGAAATTAATTCAGAGATATCAAATTCAGCACAAACGCTATTAGGATATGTTGTGAGATGGATTGATCAAGGGATTGGGTGTTCAAAAGTCCCAGATATTAACGATGTTGGGCTTATGGAAGACAGAGCAACTTTAAGAATTTCATCACAACATATTGCAAATTGGATACATCACGGAATTACAACAAAAATTCAAGT
>MDTA01193627.1_pt1 | contig 14658 bp, 10 predicted proteins | sample 811151 | NCBI WGS metagenome assembly MDTA01 (sample SAMN05326648, study PRJNA326480) | marine metagenome | isolation source: seawater | place: Indian Ocean: South | collected 2010 | reverse complement strand
TTATTCAAGAAATAATTTGCCATAACATTTATAAATCACCTTATTGGATTTCTTTCCAATTCACGCAATCAAATTAATAGCTAAGAAATATATGCTCTGTGATAAGACTCACAGATTTAAAAAATTAATTTTAACTATTGCAAGCAGAAATCAATACAACTAAATTAATCTAAAATCAATTAATGAGCTATATTAATAGATGAATAGTATTTTTGTAATATTTTTTTGGTTACAAAAATATTTTTTAGTCTAAGTTAGATTTAGGTATTAGAGGATTTTCACAATTATTTAGAATCTTTCATGATTTTTACCATTATAGCATTTTGAGCATGCATTCTATTTTCAGCCTCATCAAAAATAATTGAGTAATCTGAATCACATACAGAATCCGTAACTTCTATTCCTCGCTCAGCTGGCAAGCAATGCATAAAATATGTATGCTTCCCTGTTGCTGCCATAAGTTTGTCATTAACTTGAAAACCTTCAAAGCGACGGCGTCTTTCATCAGCTTCTTCTTTTTGCCCCATTGATGCCCATACATCAGTATAAATAACATCTGAATCTTTTACGGCTTCAAATGGATTGTGAGATAGCTCAATAGTAGATAAGCCACTATTAACAGCAGTCTTTAACATTTGTGAATCAGGAGCAAAGCCCTCTGGGCATGCTATTGTAAGGTGAAACGGAATTCGCATTGCTAAAGCTAACCAAGAATGAACTATGTTATTCCCATCTCCAACATATGTTACCTTTAAGTCATTTAAGTTTCCACGATGCTCATATACAGTTAATATATCAGCCATTATTTGGCATGGGTGATTAAAATCTGTTAAACCATTTACAACAGGAACGGTTGCACCCTCCGCAAGCTCTAAAATATGATTGTGATCAAAAAGGCGTGCCATAATCATATTATTAAACCTACTGAGCACTTTTGCTATATCCGAAACTGATTCTCTCTTTCCAATACCAATATCATCTGGGCCAAGAAACAAAGCATGCCCACCCAACTTAAAAAAACCTGTCTCAAAAGAAACTCGTGTTCTTGCAGATGGTTTAGCAAAAATCATGGCTAGAGTTTGATCTGCAAAAGGCTTGTAATCTTCACCATTTTTCAGTTTAGCTTTTATTGACTTTGACAGCTCTAAAACTTCCCAAATTTCTTCTGTTGTAAAATCTGTAATATGTAAAAAATCTCTTTTCATTAAACTATCCTTTATAAAATATATCTTCGCAGGTCTTCATTTTCACTCAAATCTGCAAGCTTTTCTTTAACATTTTTTTTATCTATTATAATCTCATCAACCTTCTTGTTTGGTAAATCAAAGAGAATATCATCTAATAAACTGGTCATTACAGTGTGGAGCCTTCTAGCGCCTATATTTTCCATTGTATCATTTAATTCTGTTGCTATTTTTGCTATTTCATTGATAGCTTCTTTTTTAAAAATAAGCCTCACTCCCTCTGATTCTATTAAAGCCTCATATTGCCTTAATAAGGCATTTTTAGGCTTACTTAAAATTTTAACAAAGTCTTTGTTAGTTAAATTATCTAATTCAACTCGAATAGGAAACCTACCTTGAAGCTCAGGTATTAAGTCTGATGGTTTACTAACGTGAAATGCACCTGCAGCTATGAATAGCATGTGATCAGTCTTAACTTGACCGTACTTTGTACTAACCGTTGATCCCTCAATAATAGGTAAAATATCTCTCTGAACTCCTTCTCTCGATACATCAGGAGAACTTCCATTACCTTGACTAGCTATTTTATCAATCTCATCTAAAAAAATAAAGCCAGTTTGTTCTGCACGATAAACAGCCTCCTTAACAACCTCATCCATATCAATCAACTTATCCGCTTCTTGTTGAGAAAAAATCTCTCTTGCTTCAGAGACTTTAACCCTTTGAGTTTTCTTCTTTGAAGGAATAACTGAACTCAACATATCCTGTATGTTAGATGACATGTCATCCATACCAAGAGGACCCATAACTTGTAACATAGGCATCGATTTTGACTTTGCTTTAATCTTAATAATCTTATCCTCAAAATCACCTGCTTCTAATCGACTTTTCAATTTATTTCGTGTTCTTTCTTGGCGATCAATTTCTTCATCTAGTGTTGGTTTGTTTGAGCTAATTGGAAATAATATTTCTAAAATTCTTTCATTGGCGTTCTGAAGTGCCCTTTCAGTAACCTCAGACTCCTTCTCATTCTTTACCTGCTTAACAGCAACCTCTATCAAATCACGAATCATTGACTCAACATCACGACCTACATATCCGACTTCTGTGAATTTTGATGCCTCAATTTTTATAAATGGAGCACTCACTAATAAAGCTAGCCTTCTAGATATTTCTGTTTTACCAACCCCAGTCGAACCAATCAATATTATATTATTAGGGCTTATTTCATCTCTAAGTGGTTTTTCAACCTGTTGACGACGCCATCTGTTTCGGAGTGCAATCGCTACTGATCGCTTTGCACTAGCTTGTCCAACTATATATTTGTCAAGCTCTCTTACAATCTTTTTAGGAGTTAAATTTTTCATTATGCTTTTAGTACCGTTATACTATTGTTAGTGTAAATACATATTTCTGAAGTGATTTGCAATGACTTGTCAACGATCTTTTCAGGATTTTTCTCACCGGATTCTATAAATGCTCTTGCAGCGGCCAATGCATATCCTGAGCCGCTACCAATAGTAATTACCTGATCATCTGGCTCAATAACATCTCCCGACCCAGATAATAGATAAGAATTTTTTTTATCCATTATTGCTAATAGCGCATCTAATTCTTTTAATATTTTATCTGTACGCCAATCCTTTGCTAAATCAACTACAGCTCTTTGAAGATTCCCATTCATTTCTTCTAGCTTTGATTCAAATTTCTCAAAAAGTGCCATTGCATCTGCCGCAGCTCCAGCAAATCCAGCTAAAACCGTGCCATTATAAAAGCTTCTTACCTTAACTGCCTTTGATTTCATTTGAATTTCACCCATAGTGACTTGTCCATCACCTCCTAGTGAAATTTTATTACCTATTCGAACACCTAATATCGTCGTTGACTTAAATTGACCTGACATTATAGCTCCCTTCTTAGCCGAGCAACTGGAAATCTTAAATTTTCTCTATATTTTGAAACAGTTCGTCTTGCAATCTCATAGCCCTCCTTGCGAAGCTTAAGTGTTATATCCTCATCTGTAAGGGGCTTTTGTTTATTTTCATCATTAATTATTTGAAATACTCTATCACGAACAATCGTATTTGAAACACTTTCCCCTGATTGAGTAGAAATACCTTCCGAAAAAAAAGTTTTTAACTCTTTTATTTCCCAAGGAAGCTGAACGAATCTACCATTTGTTACTCTACTAACCGTTGAAATATCCATATTTATATCTTCAGCAATATTTTTCAAAACCATTGGAACTAATTGACGTTTATCTGAATTAAAATAATCTTTCTGCCTTCTAACGATTGACTCCATTACAGATAGAATTGTGTTTTTCCTTTCTTGAACTGCATCAATAAACCATTTTGCTGAATCAATTTTTTGCTTTACAAACTGTCTAACTTCACTACTATTACTGTTGTCCGACAACATTTTTTTATAACTATCGCTAATTTGTAATGGTGGTAAACTTGAATCATTTGTAGTAATTTGCCAACCATCATCTGTTTTATCCATGCAAATATCAGGTATAACAAAATCTTTATCTGAATATTCAAGCCCTTCACCAGGGTGCGGATTAAGTTGTGAAATTATAGATATAGACTCTTGTAAATCATCTTTTGAACATCCTAGCTCACTAATAATCTTTTCATATCTTCTTTGACCAAAATCATCAAAATGATTTTCTAAAATCTTCATTGCCAAATCATCATCACGATATTTTTTCAACTGAGCCAAAAGACATTCACGCATATTTTGAGAGGCGAAACCAGGAGGATCTAAATGCCTTATCTTTTCCATTAAATTTAATACATAATTTTCGTCTACATCAAATCTATCAGAAATTAAAACTGGTTCAATATTTAAATAGCCGTGTTCATCTAAATTGCCTAATATTTGTTCGGAAATTTCCAAATCTTTCTCATTTGCATTAATATCTCTCAACTGATCTAAAAGTTTATCAGTAATAGTTTTAGTGGCAAAAGCTGGCATATCCAACTTCGTTTCAGCTTCTTGCTTGGGCTGACCAACTTCAAACTCATCTGGGTCACCCATCAATTCCTCCCAATCAAAATCTGATTCAACAATTTCAGTATCGATATTATCAGATTCATCAGATGTTTCATCACTTAAAGAATCAACATTCTCTTCTGGGATTTCGTCAATTTCCAAAAGTTCTAGTGCAGGATTTTGCTCGATTTCTGTTAAAATTCTCTGCTCAAGAACCTGAGCGTTTAACTGCAAAAGACTAGCTTGAAGAATTTGTTGAGGAGTAAGCTTTTGTTGTAGCTCTTGATTTTGGGATATTTTAGACATTATTATCTTTCATTGAAAAAGTGCTACCTAAATATAGCCTTCTTGCTTCTTCATCATTAGCTAGCTCATCAATAGTACCTTCTTTTAAAATTTTTCCACCATAAAGAAGGTATGCCTTATTGGTTATCTTTAATGTCTCTCGAACATTATGGTCAGTTATAAGTACTCCAATACCACGTTGAGTTAAACTATAAATTATTTTTTGAATTTCTTCAACTGCAATTGGATCAATACCTGCAAAGGGCTCATCTAATAAAATAAAATCTGGATTCATAACCAAAGATCGAGCAATCTCAGTTCTACGCCTCTCGCCACCAGACAACGTCATTGCAATACTTTTCCTAATATGCTGAATAGAAAATTCTGTTAAAAGAGAATCTAATTTATCAGACTGTTCTTTTGAGTTGAGATTTGTCATTTGCAAAACCAGCTTGATATTATCTTCAACTGATAGTTTTGTAAAAACTGATGCTTCCTGTGCTAAATAGCCAACACCCATTTGTGCTCGTTTGTACATTGGCATGTGTGTTATTTTTTTATCATCTAAAAATATATCACCAGAGTTGGGCTTAATCATTCCAGTAATCATGTAAAATGATGTCGTTTTACCGGCACCATTTGGGCCTAATAAACCTACAACCTCTCCACGATTAACTTCTATTGAAACTCCATCAACCACATTTCGTCTTGAGTAAGATTTTATCAAGTTTTTAGCATGTAGCTTGTTAAATCTAATCACTTAATGTCCCTCTGAACAACACCGACTGGCCTATATATTTTCCATTCAGTCAAATCCATATCTGACTCAAAGCCTATTCCATACATTGTATCGCCTTGAGTAGTGGTAAACATAACAGAATCGTTTGATTCTATTATTTTATATTGATTGTCCCATAGAATTGAATTAGCAAAAAGAGAGTACCCACTATCTGACTTCACAGATACATTACCTTTCGCAAGTAAATTATTCGTGCGTTGATTAATTTCTGCTGAATCTGCTGAGAGAACACTCATATGTTGTCCTGATTCATTATAAAAATCAGCTAAAACATTGCCGGTCAATAGAGCATCTTCGTTTCCATTTTTAACTAAATATTTAGAGGAGGCTTTTATTATCTGTATATCTTCTCTACTAATAAAAATTATTGGATTGTAAATTTCATTATCATTGTACATAGAAATATCATCTCTAGATAATTCTTCACCCGTTTGACTGCAACCCAAAAACAATAACAATAAAAGTAAATTCATGCTTTGTAAATATTTTTTCTCATTTCATCTAATATCTCCGAATGTCTTTCTTGTGCATGCAGAATCCATTCGACCACCTCTCTTAGTGCACCTCTTCCACCAGGAATTTTAGTTTCATACACAGCTAACTTTTTGACATAAGGATGAGCATCTGGAACCGTTATTGATATGTCAACCTTCTCCATAATCGGGATATCAATCAAGCCATCACCAACATATGCGACCTCTGAAGGCTTGACTTCATAAAACTTACATATTTCATAAAAAGGTTTTAGTTTATCAAGACAGCCTTGATAACAGTGTTGAATTTTCATTTCCTTAGCTCGAATTTCAGTTGATTTTGAAAATCGACCCGAAATTAGAGCTATTGGTATACCTGCCAGCCTTGAAAATGCAGCACCAGCCCCATCTTCAACACTAAACTGCTTTAGTTCAACACCATCACCTATAAAAATTGTGCCATCTGTAAGAATACCATCTACATCTGATATTATCAACTTAATTTTTTTGAGCTTAGCTTTAAGATCTGAACTTATCATTATTAAATTTCTTTGCAGCCTTTATAAAGTCCCTAAATAATGGATGCGCGTTTACAACTCTACTTTTAAGTTCTGGATGAAACTGGACTCCTACAAACCATGGATGATTTTTTACTTCTATCATTTCAACTAAATCTAAATCTTTATTAACACCACTAATTATTAGACCTGATTCTAATAAGTTATTTTTATACTTATTATTGACTTCAAATCTATGACGATGGCGCTCATCTATTCTTTTTTTACCATATGACCCATAAGCTTTAGTACCAACCTTAACTTCACATGGATAAGTACCAAGTCTCATGGTAGCACCTTTATCTTTTATCTGACGCTGACCATACATTAAATCAATTACAGGATATTTTAATCTTGCTTTAAATTCAGAGCTATTTGCATTTTTCATTTTGCAAACATTGCGTGCAAAATCAATAATTGCACATTGCATTCCAAGGCAAATACCCAGAAATGGTATTTTATTTTCTCTAGCATATTTAGAGGATAAAACCTTTCCTTCAATTCCACGATCACCAAAACCACCAGGTATCAAAACACCATCAATATTTTCAAAAAAAGAATCTGATTGATCAGACTTTTCTAGTTCTTCAGTATCAATCCATTTAATCTTGACTTCAGTACTATTTGCAACCCCTGCATGAATAAATGCTTCAATAATACTCTTATATGCATCATGTAAACTATTATATTTACCACATATAGCGATGGTAACTTCTGTTTCTGGATTTTTAAAAGTTCTAATGAAATCTTCTAAATATTTAATATTTGAGTGACCTTTAATAGCAGACAGTCCCAACCTATTCATAATTGCATAATCAAAATCTTGATTATGAAGCACTAAAGGTATTTCATAAATAGACCTAACATCAGGAGATTCAAAAACATGGTCTGTAATTATATTACAAAAAAGACCCAATTTCTTTTTCAATTTTTTGTTCAAATGATGATTATTTTCAGTTCTACAAACTAACATATCTGGCTCAAGGCCAATCTCTCTCAATCGTTGAACACTGTGTTGGGTTGGCTTAGTTTTCATCTCACCAGCTGCGCTAATATATGGAAGTAATGTAGTATGAACTACAGTAGCATTTTCTTTACCAACATCTAAAATTAATTGACGTATAGCTTCATAGAATGGTTGACCCTCAATATCACCGACTGTTCCACCAACCTCAGTAATAACAATATCATACTTTTTTCTTGGATTAACTTTTTTGATTCTACTTTTTATTTCATCCGTTATATGTGGAATTACCTGTATAGTATCACCTAAATAATCACCTTTTCTTTCTCGCTTCAAGACATCCCAGTAAACTCTACCAGATGAAGTTGTATTTATACGGCTAAGATTTTCACCTATGAATCTTTCATAGTGACCAAGATCTAAATCAGTTTCTGACCCATCATCTAGTACAAATACCTCTCCATGCTGATATGGATTCATAGTACCTGGATCAATATTTAAATATGGATCTAATTTTTGAATGGTAACTTTTAAACCTAATGATTTAAGTAGATAGCCAAGTGAAGAAGCTACTATACCCTTACCTAGTCCTGATAGAACTCCACCAAAAACAAAAATATACTTTACTGGCTGTTTAGACATTTTTAATCAAGATAATCATTTAATATAATTCTTCATGTTAACTAACATTCCTAGATTTTATGAAAACTTAATTTTCAAAAAATATAACTGAATATTCATTTGGGTGTTTTTAATTAATATTGCCAGATTAAAATTAAGATTATATCATAAATTTTCTAAATCTTATTCTATAATTTTTCTTATTTGATTAATAAAATTAATTCCATCTCAACAATAAAATACCTAATTTTTCCACTAAGATGAGCAATATTACTCAATTGATAACAGATAATTCTCTTCATGCTAGTATACTCAGAGCTGCTGGTGAACTGGGTTCAAAGGAAGGTATTCCAACTTATGTAGTTGGTGGTTTTGTAAGAGATAAGTTAATGAATAGAACCACCAATGATATTGATATCATGGTTGAGGGCGATGGTGTGGAATTTGCCAAAAAACTAGCAAAAGAATTAAAAATAAATACAGTAGTTGATTATGAAAAATTTGGTACTGCACTTATACCTCACTCTAAATTAGATATAGAAATTGCATCAGCTCGTAAAGAAATGTATACCTCACTTTCTCGCAAACCAAAGGTTGAGTCTTGCTCTGTTACGGAAGATATGTCTAGAAGAGATTTCACAGTCAATGCAATTGCAGTATCTATACTACCAAATTCATTTGGCGAAATAATAGATCCATTTGGAGGGATAAATGATTTAAAAAATAAACGCTTAATTACGCCACTTGAGCCTGAAGCAACATTTTCAGATGACCCACTAAGAATGATGCGGGCAATTCGCTTTGCGGCCCAACTTAATTTTATAATTGATCCTGAAACCTTGAAAAGCATTTCAAAAATAAAAGATAGAATTAAAATTATTTCATGGGAACGAATAACTGAAGAAATTATAAAATCACTTAAAACAGATAAGCCCAGTATAGCATTTTATCTATTAAAACGTACTGGCCTACTAAACTATGTGTTTCCTGAGATGGATGTAATGTCAGGTGTTGAAATAATAAATAATATGGGCCATAAAGACGTTTTTATACACACGCTTGAGGTAGTAGATAATGCAGCCAAACTCTCACAAAAAATGGAGATCAGATTTGCTGCTTTAGTTCATGATATAGCAAAGCCACCAACAAAAAGATTTGAACCTAAAAAAGGGTGGACTTTTCATGGCCATGATGAGATTGGCCGCAGGATGATGAAAAAAGTAGCCTATAGAATGAAACTCTCAAACAATCTGCGAAATTATCTTATGCTAATGACTAAACTTCACCTTAGGCCTATAGCACTTGCAAAAAAGAATATTACAGATAAAGCCGTCAGGAGAGTAATGGCTGAAGCAGGTGAACATTTAGATGATTTAATGGTTTTGTGTAGAGCTGATATCACCACAAAAAATCCTAAAAAGGTTAAGAAATATCTTTCAAATTTCGATAAAGTTGAAACTATAATGAAAGATGTACGTCTACGTGATGAGATGCGTAAATTTCAGTCTCCAGTCAGAGGAGATGAAATCATGAAAACTCTTAAACTTAACCCAGGTAAGGAAGTTGGAATAGTTAAAAAGCAAATAGAAGATGCTATTTTAGATGGAAAAATCGATAACGATTATGATTCTGCCTTCAATTTTATGCTTTCCATCAAAAATCAACTAATTAGAGATTAATTTCGATTAATTTTTTTTCTATTTAATTTGCTATTCTTAGACTTTTTACTAGATGAATCTTTTAATTCAAACTTATATACTTTAGGGTTTTTAGCAGAATCCATATCCTTTGAGCGTTCACTAATCTGCCAAAGAGCTATTTTCTTTGGCCTTCTACCATCATATTGAGAAAAATAATCAGTTCTTCTAAGCCATTGTCTAAAATCTTTAATATACTTCTTATTTCCAGACTTATTGAGCCTACTAAAAAACTTTCTCCAGAACTGATTTACATTTTCAAAATAATTTCTATTAAATTTGTCATAAACTTTCTCATTGTTAATAAACAAAGATGTTGTTTCACCATTCATAAATTCTATGTCTGCAACAACCCATTTTTCAGTCCTCATAACAGTTGGTGAGAACATATTCCATTTTTGTGACATTCTCGGATAAAGAGCTATTTTTCTAAAAGTAGACCCTAAATCTTTTGAAAAAGACCTTATGCCTTTTGGCTGTTGACCAAATCTATCTTCTAAACCTTCATTAGCCGTCAATGAATAATTGATTACAGCTATACATAATATGAACGCCAAAAAGTTTGAAGAAAATTGCTTAATACCACTGGCTAAATTAGATAAAGGTGAATTTAATTTATTTTCATGAACAATAATATCCTTATCACTAACTATTCCACATGCAGGTAAGCCTATAAATTGGCTTATCTTTGTTCTATTTTTAGATACACTATCATAAATATACCCACATAATTTTTCTAATAATGGTACACGTAGTATCCAACTAAACAAAAATCCAAAAGGGAGTACAGATATTATCTTAGAAAAAGCAATATGACGCGTAAAATATACTTTTTCGACACTATCGTATACAATAATCGAATCATAAAGAATCTTTTTAAAGTTTTTCGGAGCATCTTTTTTATACTCATTGTCGGCCCAGTGAATTCTATTAAATACATCAAAGCGCTTTAAAATTCTAGCATTTAGAAAACAGAAACCACAATCCTTATCATAGAAAACTACATACTTGCGATTATTTACTCTTTTTAGTAGTCTTTTTAAAAAACTAACATCATGCTTACCCAATAACAATATCAAGGCAGCTATCATAATCCAACTGAATAGTCCTATACTAACTGATAAACCAATCATTATATGAAAACAGCAAAAACAGACAAAAGCAATTCTGCGAGTCCACTTTGTATATATTGGAGATAAGATTAAGATTAACGCAGATGCCTCTAGAAAAATTGTACCATAAGTTAAAAAACTATTTATGATGGGATTTATAAGTGTATTAAACCAAGCACCAAAAGAGGTTAAAAAAGTATCTAATTGATACATATAATAAACAGCATCACCCTCTTTCCACATCTTTCCAGTTTTATTTATAAAGTTAAATAGATATATGATGGCTAACTGAATAATAAATCCAAAATATGCAAAATGAGTAATATTAAAAGATTTATTTTGTCTAGTATTTAAATGATCTGTACTTAATTCTTTTGTTTCTTTTAAGCTTTTAAAAAGAGAGTCTAAGCTTAAACTTTTACCAAGAGGTAAAAAGAATGACCATACTAAAAATGCATTAAAAGCCATATCTCCACCATTCTCAAGCAAAATCCTGAAATTATGAATACTTAGAATCCCAAGCAATGTTATAAAATGTGAGAGCTTGGACCTATACCCTACTACCAAACTAATCGAAGCTAGGGCCGTGATAATAAAAAGTAGTTTGACTTCAAATGGTGACGAAAAGGTATGTATTAGAGAAAAGTATCTATTTGCAAAAAAAGAATGACTTGACGATGATAGATTAATTCCTGCCGTAGAATAAAATACATCAATCAGGTCAAACCTTCTATAGACATCAAAAAAACTTAATAAACCAATAAATACTCTAAATATAGCAAGGACACGAGTATCTACAGTAAGCCAAGAGCTTAATATTTTTTTTAATATGGACACAATCAAATTTAGGCATAAAAAAAGTGCCCTAACAACTTTTGTTAGGGCACTTTAAAACAATCTTTAAATCAAACGATTATTTAAGAAGCATAACCTTCTGAGTTGATGTTTGATTTGCAGCTGTTGCAGTTACAAGGTAAACACCACTTGGAACTGAACTTGCGTTCCATGTGAATGAATATACACTTGCATCCATATAGCCATCAGCTAATGTACTTACTAATTGACCCATAACATTGTATACTTGAACAGATACATAACCTGCTTCAGGAATACTTAGGTTAACAGAAGTACTAGGGTTAAATGGATTAGGATATGCTTCACTCAATACAAATGAGGTAGGCACAACATTTACATCCATTTGACCTGCTGAATTAGCAACTATCATATCAACAATCTCATAGCTTCCTTCAGCGATGAATAATTCGTCGCTTTGTGGTGCTACAATAACTAATGTTGTTGAGTTACCATTTGTACGATAGTCAGCTACCATAGCTTTGTCAGTTAGCTCTAAGCTAAAGTCTAAGCCATGAGATAGTGTCATTTGAACACCACCAATGTAACCGTCAGCATTTAAACTTAATGCATTACCTGTTTTGATGAGGTTTGCACTTGTCGCATCAGTGTTACGACCTTCAAGAATGAAGTTAACAGTCGCTACGATGTCAAGGACATTAACGCTACCATCAGCATTAACATCTGCACAATCAACAGCAAAAGTATCTCCACCCTCAAGGATGTAGTTAACAGTTGCAACAATATCAAGTACGTTTACGGTTTCATCAGCATTGACATCACCAGGTACACAAGTAGAACAATCTCCATCATCGAATGAATATTCTTCACAATTCAAGTCTAAGATAGGTGTCCATCCTTGATCAGTTCCATCATCACAGTATCCATCACCAACCCATGATACTAGAGTTGCATCGAAACATGTTCCAACACAGTCAAGAAGGATTGAAATACCGTCAGCGTAAACACATGAACCATCATCTTCAGTTGCAGTCTCATCATAGTTACATGCAGAAGCATCAGTACAACCAGCACCTATAACTACATCATCACAATCACCACCGTCATTGTCATAACATGTTAGGTCAGCGCCATACTCCTGATCTTCACAATCACCGAATCCATCGCCAATCCATGATTCTGGATGACACTCATTTGATCCATCACAGTCAAGCACTTGACCTTCTGGACATTCTCCAGGAGCTAAGCAATCTTCAGGACAGGTATCATAGCTTTCTTCACCAGTACAGAACCCATCACCACAAACAGCTTCTGAGTCTCCTGGACATGCACATCCAGTACAATCCCATTGGTAATTTGCTTCTAATGTAGCACAGTCAATACCGAACTCTGCAAATGCTGCATCACAATCAGCTGCACCATAGTTACTCATATCATATGCACATCCTTCAGGATTAGGTGCACAATCAAATGATGTAGCAGCACAGGTTCCATCCCAACACTCAAAGTCAGGAGAACAACCAGTACACTCATCTGCATATCCACAAACATCTAAACCTTCATCTGCGCCATTTGAACAATCAGCAGGCCATGATGCATTACAGAATTCATCTGAACCATCACAGAAATATGCTCCTGGTATACACTCAGATCCATCACCATAACAGTCAAACTCATCAGCAGCACATCCAACGGCACCACCGTCATCAGCACCACCACATGGATCACCACAAGTACCACTTACTATTAATCCAACATGGGTACCACACTCGTCAGATAGACCTGGAACAACGTTACCATCACATGCTCCGCCTGGTCCACCTTCACAGTCCTCAGCACCACAAGCTTCATAGTATTCAGTACCAAATAAACTTTCGACACATGCATCCCATGATGCATCACAGTCGACAACATCACAATCACCACCATCATTGTCATAGCATGATAAGTCAAAGCCAAAAGCTTGATCAACTCCGTCACAGTATCCATCACCGATCCAACTTAATGGAGCACATTCACCAGAACCATCACAATCTTCTACTTGAGTTGCAGGATCGCAGCCTTCACTACCACCATCATCAGCACCGCCATCATCTAGAGATCCACCACACGCTCCAGCACAATCTTGTCCTGAATCTGCACTACATGCACTATCATCATTAATATTTAGACAGTAATCACAATCGTAACAAGTCCAGCCATCAAAATATGTACCTTCAGGACAGTATCCCTCGTCACAAGGCTCAAGTTCATTACCACCGTCATCAGCACCGCCATCATCAGTAGCTACACAATCATCTGCGTATCCACATACCTCTAAACCTTCATCTGCTCCATTTGAGCAATCAGCAGGCCAAGATGCATTACAGAATTCAGATGATCCATCACAGAAATATGATGCAGGAATACACTCAGATCCATCACCATAGCAATCGAATTGATCAGCTGCACAGCCTCCAGCACCACCATCATCAGTAGTAGCACATTCATCTTCGTATCCACAAAGATCTAAACCTTCATCTGCGCCATTAGCACAATCTGCAGGATATGATGCATTACAGAATTCAGATGATCCATCACAAACAAAGAATTCTGGGATACATTGACCATCGCCACAGTCCCATAATCCTTGCTCTTCACATGAAGGCCCACCATCATCACCACCATCATCACCACCGTCATCAGCAACAGGCTCACAATCACCACCATCAAATCCAAACTCTTCACAATTTAGGAAAAATCCAAATTGACCATCATCACAGTAACCGTCACCAAGGTATGAATAAGCTGTTTCAGCTCCAACACACCCACCGTTACAATCATAAATACCTTCTATCTGATAGTATTCACCTGTCCACCAATCTATACCATCTGAGATACATTCCCATTCAGAAGGATCACCACCGTCATCGCCGGAAGGTTCACACTCATCTGCATATCCACAATTCTCTAGACCTTCATCTGCGCCATTAGCACAGTCTGCTGGCCAAGATGCGTTACAGAATTCACTTGATCCATCACAAACATAAGATGCTGGAATACACTGACCATCTCCACAATCAAACTCTCCATCACCACAACCTACTGTACCACAATCAGCTTCATCAGAGCCATCTGCACAGTCTGCATATCCATCACATGACCATGAATTTG